>Ga0183095_10007_pt2 | contig 145441 bp, 148 predicted proteins | sample BioMet4_FD_130346 | JGI IMG/M metagenome (GOLD analysis project Ga0183095, IMG submission 130346) | Microbial communities from bioreactor (seeded with sewage sludge) at LBNL, California, USA - Biofuel metagenome 4 (v2) (version 3) | ecosystem: Engineered > Bioreactor > Anaerobic > Unclassified ...
CCAAGGCGACGAACGAGAACAGCGGCTGGCGCCGCTTCATGGGAATCCAACCCCTCCGAGGATCTCTCCGAGCCGCCCCCATTGCTTGAAACTGTGGCTGGGCGGAAGTATCATTGTAGGCTTACGGGATTATTGCGCAGCGGCTTGCCGAAGCCGCCTGCCGGGGATGGGTGCGCGCTCGCCGCCTTTTGGCCGTTCGCTTAATGGAGAAATCTCCACAGGCGGGTCTTGGCGCATCCCCGGTATCGCTTTCCTGTTTCGCAGGACCGTTAGCTAACGTATTCTCGCTGTCGGATATGACCGCGCGGGGCGGTGTTTTTCAAGGAACAATGCAGGGACTTGAAATGATCCCTTCACCTATCGCGGCAAAAACGGGTTCTTGACACCCTGTTTTTCAAAATATTTTCTAATTTTCTTTTTGGACGCCAGAAGTGATCTGGATATATTCTGCTGAGAGGTGCCCTCTCTTTTGGCAATTGCATGGGTGGAAATGCCATCCACACAGAACATCCACATACGGCGACGCTGCAAGTCGGTAAGGCATTCTGCAATACTGCTCATGAGCAGGCAGCAGATCGCTTTTCGATCCTGTTCTTCGATTTCAGCAACAAAGGAATCCTCCACCGATGCAACTGCGACAGCCATTTCTGAGATTCCCTCCAAGAAAAGCGTGTTGTCCGAGTATGCATGGCACTCACACTCGACATCATGATAATTTTCATCGGACCACGCTTTGAAGCGAAGGAACTCTTCTTTGCTGGGGAAGTTCTCACGGGTGAGTCGGATCAAGCTACCATCCGCATCCTCATATACGATGGCGTCCCTGTCTTTTTTGTTGAGCGCATAGATGCTTTTTGAATAAAACATTTTGTAACCTCCGAATTTTTGAATTTTAATTGGAAATCAAAATCCGGAGGTCACGGGTATTCAGCGATCTGGCATTGCCATTGGCCGCAGAACATAAAAAGGTCCTTTCCCGAGCAGATGGGAAAGGACTTTTAACGCGGTACAAAGCAATCGGGCAGCGTGCGCAAACGCACAAAAAAGCGCCGTATAAAGCGGAATGGACACAGAGGCTCTGTGATCCAATCCGGCTTTGTACGGCGCTTGGCAGTCTCCTCAGATTTTCATCTGATTCTCTCCGCTTGCTCGATTAGAAGTCGTATTGCGAATGATTCAATTGTAGGAGCCTTATCGGTGCTGGCGCTCCCGCCGCCGGCAGGCGGCGTAAACGTGCCAACGTTTCATGCGGCGGAAATAGCCGAGATTTACCGGATATTCCTCTTTGCACTTTTTGCAGAATACCATCTTGTGACCGGTGATATCGGAAAACACGCGCTCGACGAGATAGCCGCAGTAGGGGCAGTAGATATCCCGAAGCGTCAATGTCGCCGTTTCCTGCTTGGAGTCGGACAGCTTCCTGCTTGTCTCGTCTGAGAGCTCTCTTTTCTGGTGATAGGTACGAACCTCACTCATCAGGCGTCACCGCCTGTTCCAATGCCAAGTTCGCCGACGATGTATTCCGAAATGTCATGCCGCTGCAGGATACCCAGCTCCTTGAGCCGATACAGAAAAGCTGTAAAGGACGCACCTATTGCGTTAGCCATTTTCTGAATCAGCAGGCGGTCTGAAACGCGAAGGACGCTGTCGCCGTAAATCGGGATGTGCTCTGGCGCGTCGAACGCTTTCATCACATTCCAGAGTATAAATTGGGGCATCAGAAGCGAGGCACCCAGCCGGTCTATCATGGCCTCTTTGAAACTGAACAGATCTTTGATCTCAGCCGGAGAATAAACGCGTTGGCTGTCAAATTCACGATGGAAACTCGCCTGGGGCACGGTTCGATCCATCACGAAATGCGCTCCCTCATGACTGATGGTGAACCTGCGCCTACCGCTCTCCGGTTCCTGGCGCAGAAAACGTTCAATCACAATGGTACCTTTTTCATACACAATCGGGGTAGCCTGTTTCTTCTCATAGATCAGCAGCGGTGTAATGCCGTCCGAGATGAATCCGATCTTATCGGTGTCCCGCTCGGCGAAGGAGCGATACAGAAGCGGTAGGTGAAGGAAATCTGTCACAAAGCCTTCAATATCAACGCAGAATGCCGTGCCAGACTCTTTCCCAAGATACTGTCGGATCAGGCCGTCGCCAAGCTCGTCCAATTGCTCATAGGAAAAAATCGCCATAATCTATGTTCCACCTCCACTACGGAGAACGGTCAACGTACCATTGCAGGCCGTCTCTGTACAGATATTTTTCCGCACTTCCTATCTTAATCGTGTAGCGAATTCCTTCAAATTCATGGTGCGCAGCGGTGCAGGCGTGTAGGACTCTTTTGATGTTCCAGCTCCTGCCGTCGTCCCAGCAGATTCGTATCGGCAGCGTGACGCCTTCCTTGTCGCACTTACAGATCACGGAAACATATACCTTCTGCATGGGACTGCACCTCCTGTCAAATCATCTGCGGAGCTTGTCCGGCTCCGTCTTACAGCTTTTTAATTACATTGCGGGCAATACCCTGAACCGATATGCGCCGGGGATAGAGATCGTGATTCGCGGGATTGCTACTCTCCGCCTGCAAATAGTGTTTTCGTCTACTTTTATCATAGGCGAGGCGTTTGAGCGTATTGCAGTTATCATCATCCAGCGCCACAACGATATCGCCAACCCGTTCCTGTACGCCTTTTTCAACGACGATCAGGTCTCCGTCGTCGATGCCAGCCAGATTCATGGAATCGCCCTTAGCCTTGAGAATATAAAAATCTCCGTATCCGAAGATGGAGGCGGGAAGGGATACATACTCCTGAATTTCCTCCCGTTCTTCTTCTGGAGAGCCGCATCGAATAGTACCGACGATGGGGGCCGTGGAGCGATCGGCGTTGCTGTTCTGCGTCAGAGCTGTCGCAATTTGCTTGCCGTCATAGGAGATTATGCCTTTCTCGTTCATTTCAACGAGATACTTGTAGGCGGTGCCTCTGGAAACGCCTACCTCATTGGCGATCATTGTGGTGGAAGGAGAACGGCCATAATCCGTATAATACTGCTCGGCAAAATCGCGAATCTTTTTCATCGTTTCCGGGCTGCGCTTTTTCATAATGACCTCTCCAATTCTTATAAGGAAGCAATCTGCTTCTTTACTATCATTATACGCAGTCCAGTTTGAATTACAAGAAGATTTTCCCAAAAAGAAATGAGGTGTCGCTTAAAGGCAACACCTCATCACTTAACGTCTGATTTCATGTTTTCGAATCCAGCGCTTGAACGGCATCGCGAACCATTTTCCCGTATGCCACTTTGACATTCTCCGGCGCTTTTATCTTCACCCTGCCGCCGAAGCCGAACACCCAAGCATAAAAGACGTGACTGACGGCAACGTCAACCACGACACGAAATGAAACTGAATCATTTTCATGGATCTCCACGTCCATTCCAAAGCGGTCGAGGATGGCGTCCATAGTACTGTTGTCGCAGATCAGTTCCACCTTCTGGCGTTTGCTGTTGTACATTCGGAAGGAAGTCTTGATGTAGTCATTGATATTGAAGTCGATCGGAACCGGCGCGGCAGGCTCATCCAGAATCGTCGGCTGCTGATAGATCCTGTCCATCCGGAAGTTTCCAATGTTTTGGTGCTTTTCGGAATAGCCTACCATGTAATAACAGTCTCCGTCCCAGACCAGGTAGTACGGACTGAATATGTATTCTTGACCGCCGTTCTTCAGCGTTTTTTCCTTTTGTGCGTTGTAGTCGTAATACTGAAACGCAATCTTTTTGCCGGCATTGATCGCCGCGTTCACTGTATCGGCAATGTAGAATACTTCCTCATTGTCAGGCTTGAAGCGGCTGCATGCTTTGAGATTTCGCTTCAGCGCGTCTGCACTGTGAATGCTGGCCTGCTTCTGGAGCTTTTTAATCAGGCTCTCGCTCTTTTTCTCTGTGATGAATTTTGACGATTCCACCGCGTCGATCAGAAGCTTAATCTCCGCAAGATCAAAGGTACGGGAAAGAACACGGTATTTGTTTTGCGTGGATTTGATCATATCAACGTCAAGTCCCGCCTGCGCCAGCACCTGAATATCGTCGCTGACTGTGGTGCGGTGGGCGCTGATGTGATATTCCCGCTCCAGAATATCAATGAGCTCGTTCGTGGTGAGAACGTGATCCTCATCGGTTCTTTCCAGTAGTATTTTGGCAATATAGATCGGCCTCAGTTTGTTTTCTATGTTCATGGCGATACCTCTATATCCATGATGTTATCAATGGAAATAGCTTTCCTATCTGTCAGTACAACTTTGCGCTCATATTCATCTATCTTCTTTACCAATTCTGCGACGGTCACATACGCGCCGCCTGACTTCTTCTCGTCCGGCAAAAAACAGGTGATCGTGCCGTTGGGTGCTCATCCAACCGTTGAGCTATGGAAAAGTCAAGAACAGTGCAGAGTGTGAACTGGAGGGATATCATAGAAGTGCAGAGAGCAAACACCCAAAAAGTGATAGAATCAAAGAAAGGACAAGGTGGTGTTTGCAATGCGCAAATACGACAAGCAATTCAAGGAAGAAGCAGCACGGCTGTCCGACGAGGTCGGCGTAAGGAAAGCCGCGGGGCAGCTTGGGGTTCCGTATTATACGCTGGCCGACTGGAGAAGGCAGCGGAAGCATCGAGGAGAAGCCGCGTTCATCGGCAGCGAGCATAAATACGATCCGAGCGCAGAAGGTAAGAGTAACCACGAAATTGAGCTGGAACGAGAAAACGCGGAACTGCGCCAGGCACATGAGATATTGAAAGACGCGCTCGGTTTTTTCGCCGAAGGCCGGAGGAAGTAGAACCGAGTCGGCTGTATGGATACATCAGTATTCATCGGGAATGGTGGACTGTAAAGGTCTTGTATCGAAACCTCAAGGTAAGCGAATCTGGGTATTACCGCAGCCTGAGGGAATCGGATAAGCCCAGACGGGATGAGCTTCTTCTGGCCAAGATCAAAGAAATCATCGGGATATATCCGGATAACGACAACTATGGAGCCCAACGGGTACTCTTAGCGCTGAGACAGCGGGGCAAAAATGTCAGTTACAGAACCGTCTACCGCGTTATGAAGCGGAACGGGCTGCTGTATAAGCCAAAACATCATCCGAACGGTATTACCCGTGAAGATGCGGAAACACAAAAGAGCGAGAATTTGATCCGGCAGGACTTTACGGCGGAGGAGCCGAACAAAAGTGGGTCGGAGATATTACGGAAGTACAATGTTCGGACGGGAAGCTGTACACAGCGGCGATCCTTGACTGTTTCAACGGCGAGGCCGTTGGGCTGGCGATGGACGATAATATGAGGAAAGAGCTTTGCATCCGAGCGTTCGAAAACGCCTGCAGGATACAAGGCGCGCGGAATATGATTTTCCACAGCGACCGGGGCAACCAATATACCAGTACCGCCTATCGCGCGTGCCTTGCCAAATACGGCGCAAGCCAGAGCATGAGCAGCGCCGGGCGATGCTACGATTATGCGCGGATGGAAAGCTTCTGGGCACTGGAATCTAAGGGCGAACTGCTGATTACCATCATGAGCTCCTTCGGGCAGAGAGAATCCCGCTCCATCTCCAAGAACTGCGTCCGGGGCCAGCAGAAGCGTTTTGCAGACGGAAAGGTCACAGTTTCATTTGACCATTTTCTCGGTTACGGCCGAGGCCGGATGGCAACCTTGTCCTGAACAAAGCTGAAATTGCCATTGTAAAGCGCATCTTTAGCATATTCCTGCAGGGCATCTGCTATTTAATCCCTAACATACCGTACCTCTCAGGCGTCGTGATGTCCGCCGCATTCGCTCTCGTAATCATGATCGTGGCAGACTGAGCCGGTGGACTTCAGCTCGCCCCGCAGGTAGGCTTCCGCCGCGGCTCTGGCGTCGCCCGTCGCGCCGACGATGACCTCGATATTGCGCTCGTTGAAAATTTCCACCGCGCCGCCGCCCATACCGCCGGCAATGATGACGTTCACACCCTGATCCCCCAGGAAATTCGGCAGGAAACCGGGCTTATGGCCGGGGTTGGGAACGCTTTTTTCCGCCGTGATCCTTCCGTTTTCCGCGTCGAAGATCATAAAGTTTTCGCAATGGCCGAAATGGCCGAAGATCTGTTTGCCTTCACAGGCTGCTGCAATTTTCATGGTGATTTCTCCTTTTTTATTTCAGAATGGTGTTCAGCATATTGTCAAGCCAGCTGCCGTCAAAGAGCTCGATTAAGCCGGCGTCGCACGCCGCGGCCAGCTTTGGGTCGATAGGGAGCCGTGCCGTCAGCGTAATCTGATGCTTCCGCGCGATCTCGTCGAGATGGCTTTCGCCAAAAGCATGGATCTCTTTTCCGCAGTCGGGGCAGACGATATAGCTCATGTTTTCCACAAGTCCCAGCACGGGAATATTCATCATGCCGGCCATATTCACCGCTTTTTCCACGATCATGCCCACAAGCTCCTGTGGGGAAGCGACGATGATCACGCCGTCCACAGGAACAGATTGGAATACAGTCAACGGTACGTCGCCGGTTCCGGGCGGCATATCGATGAACATGCAGTCCACGTCTCCCCAGATCACGTCGGTCCAGAACTGCTTCACCGCGCCCGCGATAAGGGGCCCACGCCAGACCACCGGGTCGGTCTCATGCTCCGTCAGCAGGTTGAGCGACATGACGCGGATTCCGGTTTTGCTGGGCACGGGATACAGGCCCTCTTCTCCGCTTTCGGCACGGGTGTGCAGGCCAAACTCCTTGGGGATGGACGGTCCCGTGATGTCCGCGTCCAGAATGGCGGCCCGATACCCCGCCCGCTGAGCCATAACGGCCATCAGGGAGGTGACGAGGCTCTTGCCGACACCGCCCTTGCCGCTGACGACGCCGATGACTTTTTTGATGTGGCTGCCGTCATGCGGCTTTTCCAAAAGGCTTTTCTTCGTTCGCTCGCCGCAGTCCTTGCCGCAGCTTTCACAGTTGTGGGAACATTCTTCGCTCATATTATCACATCCTTAATGTGTATAATCCAGAAAGTGTACGTTATCGCCAAGATCGTTCTTTATGATGTCTTTCATTTTCTTCGCAAATGGGCATGGATACCCGATAGGATTACCCTTTTGAATGCAGGATGCAAACACATCGGCGCCCCGCTTGACCAGCTCACGCGCCCGCAGCACAGACTTTTTCGCCGGGCATCCTCCGCAATTTGTAAATCCAACAATCTCAATGTTTTCCTTCACATCTGCAAAAGCGCCTGTGTGTTCCCGTATCGCCTTAAAATCAGATGTCCCGGGACAGTAATCTTCGGTTTGCATACAACGAATGATACCGATTTTCATTTTTTCTCCTCACAGTTCAAGCGTTTGTCCGCAAGACAGATAGCGAAGCTGATCTTTCATGATTTTTCTGAGATATTCATATTGCGCGGCGCCTGTGCAGTGACAGGTATAGCACATGGTTTTGTGCAGCGTCAGGCGCCGGGCCGCGTCGTCAAGCACCTGTTGTCCATGTCCGTCCGGGTCGAGCTTCATAAAGTGGAATCCGCCGATCAGCACGCCCGGCTCAAACCAATCCAAAAGATTCAGCACTCCCTTGTGGGAGCAGCCGCTGATCAGAATGCGCTTGCCGTTTTCATGAATCAACAGATATTGCTCGTGACGAAAATCCTCAGGCAGCGTCCTTTCATCCACCTGCATGGTGAGTCCTGCCGAATCAATTGGGAAACAGAGCTCTCGATCATTGCAGGAGAACAGCTCCAGACCATCGGCAATTTTGTAACTGGTATCGGTATAGACAAGCCGGGGATCAGCAGCAAGCGACGGGTCAAGCCCAATTTCCTTACCCTCCGCGTTGCCGTGCTTTTCAAAGGCGTGCCGGCTCAAATAGACCGGAGCGTGGTCATTTGCAGTCAAAAACGTGCGCAGCCCGCCGCCGTGGTCATAGTGGCCGTGTGACAGAACCGCAAAATCAATGTCTGCCAGATCGACACCCAGTTTCCCGGCGTTTTCCGAGAACACGCCGCTTTGTCCCGTGTCGAACAAAAACTTATGGCCGCACGCCTCAAGATACAAGCTGAGCCCGTGCTCCGCGCTGAATTCTCCGCTGCACGCCGTATTTTCCATCAGCGCTTTAACGATCATGCGATGTCTCCCTTCAACATACCCATCACGCAGTCAAATACCTTTCTCAGCGCGCGGGACGCCGGGCAGTCGACGTCCGCAATGCTTTCTCCTTTGTTGATCGAGACAGATGCCTCGGCATCATAGGGAATACGTCCCGCATAAGGGATCTCGTTTTCCGAGCAAAACCGCTCGATGGCCGCTGTTTTTTCCGGACTTGTATCCCACTTGTTGACACACACGACGGCCTTTGTCCGAAAGACCGCCGCCGTCTTCAGAATACGCTCCAGGTCGCTGATGCCTGACACGGAAGGTTCCGCCACGATGAGTACCAGATCGACGCCGCTCATGGAGGCAATCACCGGGCAGCCAATACCAGGCGATCCGTCAATGATCGCCAGATTTGCGCCTTGCGCGACGTGCATCAAAGCCAACTTGACCTCCGATACCAGCTTGCCGGAGTTGCCACGTCCCATCTTCAGTTCAGCTGTGGCGAAAGTGCGATTTCTTTGGTAAAGCCGTACCTCTCCCGCAACGTCATCATGCAAAGTAACGGCACCCTGCGGACAGACGGTTGTGCAGACGCCGCAGCCCTCGCAGGAAAATTCGTTGATGGAACAGGCTTTGCCATCTGTATTGATGGCATCGAAACGGCAGACAGACCGGCACGCCCCACAATTGCGGCATTTTTCAGGGTCAATCACTGCTTTCTGCGAGCCGAGATAATCGAAGCGCTCCGGCTTGCCCAGATTGCTCTCCACAAGGTGAAGGTTCGGCGCGTCCACATCGCAGTCGGCAAACGCGCGGGCGACGGCAAAACGGATGAAGGCCGCGGCAGTGGTGGTCTTTCCGGTGCCGCCCTTGCCGCTTAAAATCAACAGTTTTTTCATCGCGCGGCCTCCTTTTCAAGCCCGGTCAGCAACTCGCGGAAGGTCACGGCGGCGGACGTATCCTGCCGCACGGCAATTTTCCCGGCAGCGGTGTGGGCGGCGAGCTCGGCACTGTACGGGATGCGCAGGAGGATGGGCGTATCGGTCTCCGCACAAAACTGTTCCAAAGGGAGATATTCACCGCTTGCCTTGTTTATCACAACGCCGCAGGACTTGTGGAGCAGGCGCACCAACTTGTGCACCATTTTAAAATTGTGAAAACCGAAAGCGGTGGGCTCCGCAACCAGCAGACAGTAATCCGCGCGTGACACGCTTTCCATTACGGAGCATCCGCTGCCGGGCGGGCAGTCCACCACAGTCAGACCTTCGGCATGCATACCTTTTTGCAGCACTGCCTTGATGACGGGAATGGCGGAGACTTCACCGGGATTCAGGATACCGGTGACGACGCGGATGCCACCGGACAGGCCCTCTTCCACGATCCCCACCTGGCGTGGCGTTTCCGTGACCGCGTGCTCGGGACAAATCAGGGCGCATCCGCCGCAGGAATGGCAGACCTCCGGGAACACCATGGGCTTGTTTTTTACAAACACCAGCGCGTTAAAATGGCAGAACTCCACACATTTTCGACAGCCGGTACATTTCTCGCCGTCAAAGGCCGGCAGCGGCACCGTGACGGGGGAGGATAAAACCTGTTCGGGCTTTAAAAACAGCCGTCCGTTGGGTTCCTCCACATCGCAGTCCAGATATGCGGCATCTTTGGAGGCTGCGGCAAGATTGACGGAAACAAAGGTCTTTCCGGTGCCGCCCTTGCCACTGAGTACGGCGACCGTCATGACCTGCCGTGAAAACCCGCATGAAAGCTTGTCAGCTCATCGAGCTTTCCCTCAGCCATCGCCTTCAGATTCTCATCGGCATAGGTGCTCAGGGCTTTGTATATTTTTGTCCCCGCTGCCTTGAACACATCTGCGGCGTTCTGCCCGCAGCGCACGGTAATGAGCGCGTCTGCGCCAGTGTCAACCACGAACTGCGCTGCCTTGAGTCCAGCGCCGCCCTCGGCCTCCGCCGCCGGGTTCGTCTCTATCTTGCTCGTTTTCGTTTCCGTATCATGAATCAGAAAATACGGAGCGCGGCCGAAAGAGACGCAGACCGCTTCCGTATTTTCATCTACCGGTATCGCTATTTTCATTTTGTCTCCTCCTGCATTTCCTGCCGCATACAGCCATGCCGGTGCTTCCGGCAGCCGCCGCAGCCGCAGTATTCCTCATTTCCGTCGCACAGCCGGTAATCTCCGCCCTCGATCTTCAATGGTAACCCTTCTACCAGTGCGCGGGCAATCTTTTTACGCGCGCTGTCATAGATCTGCTGGACCGTCGTGCGCGCTATTTTCATGTAGCCGCTGCATTCCTCCTGAGAGAATCCCTCATTGTCGATCAGGCGCACCGCTTCATATTCGTCCACAGTGACAATGACGACCTCCTGCTTGGAGACATCGCTCTGAGCAGGCAGGAATTCATTGATCCGGGGCAAGCAGCAAACTTTTCTGCATTTTTTCGGTCTCGGCATAGCTCCTCCTGTGAAAGAAGCCGAAGCGTCCTCCGGCTTCTTAATTTATCAGTTTTCCTTCAGCAGCGTTTCAACATAATCCATGCGGCGCTGCAGGGCAGCCTTGACCGCGCTCAGGGACTCCTTGCTGTTTACATCAGCAAAACGGCAGAGGCCGAGACCCCGGCCAAAACTGTGGCCGATTGCCTTCTCAGTATTACCAAAACGGCGGCCAAAGCCGCGGCCATTGCGTCCGCAAGCGAAGCGCGGACCGGTTCCATCCATGTTAGGCATCCTATCACCTCCTCAGTTTCATTTATGACATATGCCATTTATAATTCTTATTATACGCAGAAAGCAGCATATGTCAATAACAATTTTGACATATGCCGCAAACTCAATACGAGATATTTTAAAACACCTGTATTATTCTGACCTTCAACGGCCAAAAAGCAGCCGAGCAGCATTTTCAACTTCTACATACTTACCTTGACTTATCCTGAGAGAAGCGCGGCCGTACTGAGCAATTTAAAAGATAATCAAGAAAGGCGACGTAAGATGTTTTCCCTCTGTTTGTGACGCAGAAACGCAATGGGGATGTCAAGTTGATTTGCGAATAAATCGCAAATCAACTTGACATCTGGGCATGGCAGTGGTAACATAATTTGCAAGTCATTCGCAAATCTGATAGTTGGGTGATAATATCATGACGGGATACAAGACGGAACAGCGCGGCCTTTTGATGGAATTTCTGCAACATAATCCGGATCGACAGTTTTCCGCCAGAGAAATTGCCGCCAGAATACCCTCCACTGAAATCAGTCTCAGTGCGATTTATCGAAATCTGTCCGCTTTGGAAAGCGCCGGATTGATCAACCGCTTCGTTAAGGAAGGATCGCGGGAAGTCTATTATCAATATACTCAGGCGGAACGGTGCCGAAACCGCATTCACCTGATTTGTACGAAATGCGGAAAAACACTTCACGCAGAGCCTGCAATGGCAGACCGTTTGCAATCAGAGGCTCTCACTTCCGCGGGTTTCCGGGTTGACCGCAGCAAAACGGTCCTATATGGTCTTTGCAGGGACTGTCAGTACAAATAGCACGAAAAGGAGGAGAACCCTGATGAAGAAACGCAGAATGATTGCGGCAGTCATGTGCCTTGCGCTGCTGCTTGTGATGGTCTTCTCCGCCGCTTATATCGTCATCGAAGCCAATCACAACTGCATCGGTGACGGCTGTCCGATCTGCCACGAGATTCAGATTTGCCAGCAGGTTCTGAATACTGTGGGAACAGCGCTTGTGAGAGTTGCCGTTTCTCTCGGTGCCCTTTTTCTTCTTGTAGCCCCAGTACACACACTCTTTCGAGCAGCCAAGGTCGTTACGCTGATTTCGCTGAAGGTGAAGCTTTCCGATTAAACAATTCTGTTGCGGCAAGGGAGCAGTCTGCCTTTTTTAAGGGCAGAACCGGCAAAGTCCGGAAGCTCTCTTGCTTTTTTGCGCCCAATTTCAAGAATTTATCATCGGAGGTTTATCCCAATATGAAAAAAATAATCGCCTGCCTTCTGGCAGTCCTGATGCTTGTTGTCACTTTTTCCGCCTGCGGGGCTCCCGCGGCGTCAACAAGCGCATCGTCGGCCGGCGGCTCTGGAAAGCTCAGCGTTGTCTGCACAAATTTCCCGGAATATGATTTTGTCCGCCAGATCTCCGGCAGTAAAGCGGATATAACCATGCTGCTGAAGCCGGGCGCGGAGAGCCACAGCTACGAGCCCACGCCGCAGGACATCATCACCATCCAAAACAGCGATCTTTTCGTGTATGTGGGCGGCGATTCGGACGCGTGGGTCGCGGATGTGCTCAGCTCCATGGATCAGAGCAAGATGACTGTGTTCAAGCTGATGGACTGCGTCGATCTCGTAGAAGAAGAATTAGTGGAAGGGATGCAGCCCGAAGCGGAGGAATCCAGCACGCAGAGCGAAACGGAGGAAGCTCCGGAAATGGATGAACACGTCTGGACCGCGCCCGCCAACGCCATGAAGATCGTGCAGAAGCTGTCGGACACGCTCTGTACACTGGACTCGGCCAATCAGGACACCTACAAAGCCAACACCAAAACCTACCTCGCGCAGCTCCAGAAGCTGGACGACGACTTCCGGCAGGTCATCGACAACAGCAAGCGGAAAGAGATCATCGTCGGCGACCGATTTCCGTTCCGCTATTTCTGCGAGGAATTCGGCCTGACCTATTACGCGGCGTTTCCCGGCTGCTCCACAGATACCGAAGCGGACGCTTCCACGGTGGCATTTCTCATCGACAAGGTAAAAGAAGATCAGATCCCCGTTGTTTTCCATATTGAACTTTCCAACGAGCAGATGTGCGATTCCATCTGCGAGGCGACCGGCGCCAAAAGCGAGCTGCTCAACGCCGTGCACAACGTCAGCGACAGCGACTTCAAGGCCGGTGTGACCTATGTGAGCCTGATGGAGCACAATGTGGAAGTGCTGAAGGAGGCTCTGAACTGAGATGAGCCTGCTTGCCTGCCGGGATGTTTCGTTCTCCTATGAGGGAACGACGGTGCTTACCGGTTTAACCTTCTCCGTGGAATCCGGAGATTACCTTTGCGTCGTGGGTGAAAACGGCGCGGGGAAAAGCACGCTGCTCAAGGGGCTGCTGCATCTGAAAAAGCCCTCGGAGGGCGAACTCCTGACAGGGGACGGGCTGAAGCCGACGGAGATCGGATACTTACCCCAGCAGACGGCGGCACAGAAGGATTTTCCCGCTAGTGTGATGGAGGTGGTGCTGTCCGGGCGGCTCAACCGCCTGGGCTGGCGCCCGTTTTACATGGCGGATGATAAGGCGGATGCCCGGGAAAAAATGGAGCTGCTGGGTATAGGCGGCCTGAAAGATCGCTGTTACCGGGACCTCTCCGGCGGGCAGCAGCAGCGCGTGCTGCTGGCAAGGGCGCTCTGCGCCACCAGAAAGCTGTTGCTGCTCGACGAGCCGGTCACAGGGCTTGACCCGATCATGACGGCGGACCTGTACCGGGTGATCAGCGAGCTGCACACGCAGCAGAATATCACGGTCATCATGGTTTCCCACGATGTCCGCGGCGCGGTGGAGCAAGCCGATCATGTGCTTCACCTGGGCAACCGGCAGCTGTTTTACGGGGCGACAGGAGATTATCGGGATAGCGAACTCGGGCGGCGGTTTCTGGGAGGTGTCTCATGCTGAACACGCTTGCGCAGATGCTGTCCTATCCGTTTCTGGTCCGCGCGCTGATCGTGGGCGTGCTGGTGTCGCTTTGCGCCTCTCTGCTCGGCGCGAGCCTGGTGCTCAAACGGTATTCCATGATTGGGGACGGACTATCCCATGTGGGCTTTGCCGCGCTGGCGGTAGCCTATGCCATGAATGCCGCGCCGCTGGCGGTGTCCATCCCCGTGTGCGTGGTGTGCGCTTTCTTCCTTCTGCAGCTCAAGGACAGTTCCAAAATCAAGGGCGACGCCGCCACGGCACTGCTGTGCAGCGGCGCGCTGGCGGTGGGCGTCATGACCATTTCGCTGACCACCGGCATGAATACGGATGTGTGTAACTATATGTTCGGCAGCATCCTCGCCATGAGCCACAGCGACGTTGTCTTATCCGTATTTCTGAGCGCTGCGGTGATGATTCTGTATGTTCTGTTTTACAACCGCATTTTTGCGGTTACCTTCGACGAAACCTTTTCCTCCGCAACCGGGACAAGGACGCGGCTCTACAACATGGTGATCGCGTTTTTGACCGCCATCACCGTGGTGCTGGGCATGCGTATGATGGGCACCCTGCTGATCTCCAGCCTGATCGTGTTTCCCTCTCTGACCGCCATGCGCGTATGCAGAAAGTTCAAAACCACCATTTTGCTGTCCGCCGTTCTGTCGGTCATCTGCTTTTTGCTGGGGCTTACGGTTTCTTATCTTGGATCCGTCCCCACGGGCGCCTGCATTGTGGTAACCGATATCATCGTGTTTTTTGTATTCTCAGGAATTGAAAAGCTGAGAGAAAGGGGGTAATTCCTGTGAAAAAAACAGTGTCCGTTCTCCTGTGCCTTTTACTGGCCCTGACCGCCGGCTGCGGCCGTAAAAAGGACGACCATTCCGCTGCTACGGATGCTCCCGTTCCTTCGTCTTCAACCAGTGAAACCGCATCCGGGCCTCAGGCGGCCAGCGACGACTACCCTTACGATACTGCCGCAGACCGGGCGGCCTTTGACGATCAAAAAATCGACATCACCGTTGGCGACAAACTGTACATGACCCAGATCAACGATTGGTACACCAACTTCGCCGACTACAACGGGAAATCGGTGGTGATCGAAGGATACTACGTGGTTTTCAATGACAAGTATACCTTTGTCGGCAGGAAAGGCCCGGTGTGCCCCTACTGCACCGGCGGCTATGTCGACTTTGAATTCAAATCGGATCAGGATCTCTCCGCGCTGGTCTCGGAAAGCTCCTGGATTCGAGTTACGGGGATCCTTCGGCAGGGAACGATGTACCCTGGAAACGGTCAACCCGGCCAGCCGTTTTATTATATCGAAGCGATTCAGGTGAAGGAACTGCCTGAGGTTGGCATTGATACAATTACAAATTAAGTGAGCGTAATGCAAACGCCGCGCAAAGGATGCTTTGCGGCATATGTCAAAATAGTTATTGACATATGCCGCTTTCCGCGTATAATAAAGCTATAAATGACATATGTCAAAAACAGAACCGGGGGAGGTGATAGGATGCCCAATATGGATGGAACCGGTCCGCGCTTTGTGTGTGGACGCAATGGCCGCCGCTTTGGAAACATTGGGACGGCAACCGGCTGCGGTTTTGGCCGGGGGCTCGGTCTCTGCCGTTTTGCGGATACAAACAGCAAAGAATCCCTGATCGCGGCCAAGGCTGCCCTGCTGCGCCGCCTGAATCAGATTGAAATGCGGCTGAAGGAAAACTGATCCATCAAGAAGCCGGAGGACGCTTCGGTTTCTTTTAACAGGAGGGGCTATACCGAGACCGAAAAAGTGCAGGAAAGTCTGCTGCCTGCCTCGAATTAATGAATTTCTGCCCGCACAAAGCGACAGCTCTGAGCGAGAGGTCGTCATCGTCACTGTGGACGAATACGAAGCGGTGCGTCTGATCGACAACGAGGGATTTTCTCAGGAGGAATGCAGCGGCTATATGAGCATCGCGCGCACGACGGTCCAGCAGATCTATGACAGCGCGCGCAAAAAGATCGCCCGCGCGCTGGTGGAAGGGCTGCCATTGAAGATCGAAGGCGGCGACTACCGGCTGTGCGACGGAAAGGAAGAATACTGCGGCTGCGGCGGCTGCCGGAAACACTGTCGCGGCTGTATGCGGCAGGAAATGCGGGAGGAAACAGAATGAAGATAGCGATACCGATAGAGGAAAACAAGGAGGCGGTCTGCGTTTCTTTTGGCCGCGCTCCGTATTTTCTGATTCATGATACGGATACAAAAACGAGCGAGATCAAAGTAAACCCGGCAGCGGAGGCCGAGGGCGGCGCGGGTCTGAAAGCGGCGCAATTTGTGGTGGACGCCGGCGCGGACGCGCTCATTACCGTGCGCTGCGGGCAGAACGCCGCGGATGTGTTTATGGCCGCTGGAGTAAAAATATACAAAGCCCTGAGCACCTATGCCAATGAAAATCTCAAGGCGATGGCTGAGGGAAAGCTCGACGAGCTTACAAGCTTTCATGCGGGCTTTCACGGAAAATCATGACGGTCGCCGTACTCAGCGGCAAGGGCGGAACGGGAAAAACTTTTGTCTCCGTGAATCTTGCCGCGGTCGCCAAAGACGCCGTATATCTCGACTGCGATGTGGAGGAACCCAACGGGCGGCTTTTTTTGAAGCCCGAACAGGTTACATCCTCGCCGGTTACGGTGCCGCTGCCGGCCTTTGACGGCGAGAAATGCACCGGCTGTCGAAAATGCGTGGAGTTCTGCCGTTTTAACGCCCTGGTGTTTGTGAAGAATAGGCCCATGGTGTTCCCGGAGGTCTGCCATTCCTGTGGCGGCTGCGCCCTGGTCTGCCCGGTGCACGCGGTCACGGAAACGCCGCGCCTGGTGGGGACCGTGGAAGAAGGCCTGTCCGGCGGCGTCCGCGTTGTCACCGGCATCCTGAATCCCGGCGAAGTTTCCGCCGTTCCCGTTATCAAAAACGTGCTGCAAAAAGTTGCGCAGGACAGCGGATTGGCCATCGTGGACTGCCCGCCCGGCAGCGGATGCTCCGTAATGGAAAGCGTGTCGCGCGCGGATTACTGTCTGCTGGTTGCGGAGCCCACCGCGTTCGGGCTTCACAATTTCAAAATGGTGCACAGGCTGGTACGCCTGCTGCATAAGCCCTGCGGCGTCGTCATCAACAAGGCGAGCGGCGAATACTCCCCGCTGGAACAGTTCTGCGCGGAGACAAACACGCCCGTTCTGCTGCGCATCCCATACAGTACCGAACTTGCCGCGCGCACCGCGGCCGGAGAGGTCGCCGTGAGACGGGACGCGGCTATAGCGGGGACCTTTCGCGGCCTGCTGAACGAAATCCGGAAGGAGGCGTGCGATGAGAAAACTGCTGATTCTGAGCGGTAAGGGCGGTACCGGCAAGACCACCGCCGCCGCGGCCTTCATCCGTTTTGCCGAGGCTCGGGCTTTTGCCGACTGTGACGTGGACGCGCCGAACCTGCATCTGGTGGAAAAAAATCTGGGCGAGCCGGAATGCTTTGATTACCTCGGTTCTCATAAAGCAGTAGTCGACCCGGAGAAATGCGTGAATTGCGGCTCGTGTCAGGCGGTCTGCCGCTTTGACGCCATCGGCGCGGATGAGAAAAGCCATTTCTTAAACGAGTTTGCCTGCGAGGGCTGCGGCGTCTGCGCGGCGGTCTGCCCGCAGGGCGCCATCTCGCTTCGGGACGACGTTGCGGGAGAAGTGCGGCTTTATCTGGGTGAGCGCGTCTTTGCCACGGCTGAACTGAAAATGGGGCGCGGCAACTCCGGAAAACTGGTAGCGGAGGTAAAATCGGCGCTTTTGAAAAACGCGCCCGCCGCGGACCTTGCAATCATCGACGGCTCGCCCGGTATCGGCTGCCCGGTGATCGCCTCCATGAGCGGCGTCGATCTGGTGCTCATCGTGGCCGAACCGTCCGTTTCGGGCATCAGCGACCTGGAGCGTATTCTGAAGACGGCGGCGGTCTTTCGGACAAAGGCCGTCGTGTGCGTCAACAAGTGGGATACGAGCCCGGAAAAGACGGAGGCCATCGAGCGGTTCTGCGCGGAAAACGAAATTGCTTATGCGGGACGAATCCCCTATGACGCCGAAGCCTCCAACGCCATCAACGCAGGAAAAAGCGTTGCGGACATCGACTGCGCGGCGTCCCGCGCCTTGAGGGAGGTATTCGACCGTGTGACGGGGCAGCTGACGGGGTCTACTCAATAAAAACAATTTTAAACGATCAAAAGGAGAACAAAAATGAAAATTGCAGCAGCCTGCGAGGGCAAACAGATCTTTGGCCATTTCGGCCATTGCGAAAATTTCAGGATTTTCGACGCGGAAAACGGAAAGATCACGGCGGAAAAGAGCGTTCCCAACCCCGGTCATAAGCCCGGCTTCCTGCCGAATTTTCTGGCGGACCAGGGCGTGAACGTCATCATTGCCGGCGGTATGGGCGGCGGCGCGGTGGAGATTTTCAACGAGCGCAATATCGAGGTCATCGTCGGCGCGACGGGCGACGCCAGAGCCGCGGCGGAAGCCTACCTGCGGGGTGAGCTGAAGTCCACCGGCTCAATCTGCCACGATCATGATTACGAGAGCGAATGCGGCGGACATCACGACGCCTGAGTGGTACAGCATGGCAGGAGCAAAACAGCTGATGATGCGAATTGCGGTGCCGTACCAGGACAGGCAGAGCTGTTCTGAGGTTCGCAACAAAAATTACTACTAGGTGATGCATCCCCACGCAAATCTGCACCCCCCTGAACTTTCTATCAAGATATGAGCCCTTTGCCATAGAAGCACCACTATTTTGATAGAATAGTGGTGCTTCTTTTTTCGCCTGAAAGCCCTTGAAATAAAGGCTTTTCAGGTGTTATCAGCAAATAAAACACAGCCGCCGCGGAGTAATTCCCTCAGCGGTTGTTTGCCTTTTGGGGTTTTTGAGCCTATGTGCTTCAAGTAATTGTGTAATTCATGGGGTATTCGTGGCATTCGTGGGGGCAATAGTAGCACTTATGCTCCAGTCTTAGTAGAGGTTCGTGTCCTGTCATCCGGAGTGCCTCCGTACCCGCCACAGAATACAATAACTCGTTAGGTCTTACACGATATTTACAGTTGCATTTTCGAGATTGCGGTTGCAACACCATACCTTTCGAGTCATTGTATCCTTTTTCACGGAGTGGCAAAGGCTGATAATTTTGATACAGGGTGCATTTGCCGGATAAATCTTTTGCGCTGGTTTAGGTTTCATCAGCGCAAGTATAAATCTAAAGCGGTAGTGTGTATCTACAGGCTTTGTAATCCAGTTGCCATTTGATATCTCATTTCATAGGTACTGTTTCAAAAACTCCGCTGCCGCACTCCTGTTCAGCACACGGTGCCACTCCTGATTATAGTAGTCGCGGAGACACTTGTAGCAAGACGGCGAGCATTTGCATTCTGAACAGATTTCGTATGCCTTGCGGACAACGCTCTGGAATATGCTCTCATCTGCGGCTAAACGGTGTATGTGACCTGCTCCGCCGGGAACGCTGTCATAGAGAATAATTGAATACTGGATATTACCGTTCGAAGCGTAAAGGCATCCGTTGATGTCGGTACTTTCTATGTCCAGAACCTGTGAGGTAGCTCTAAGAAGGGCGTACATCACGGAAAGAATAGTCCCAAAATCGGCATTGTCAGAAAACGTCAGTTGGACAACGTCCGTTTTGAAAATATGCGATAGCTTGTATGGATACAGCTTTGTATTTGAGCATTCTCGCCCATATGGGGTTTTGTGCTTCTCTTCGACAATAAAGCTGTAATTCTTCGATTCCTTACGGCTCTTTGCAAAGCCGCAGCAGCTACAGACATTAAACTCCGTGTCACAGCTTATCATCAGAGAGTCGTTTGCGGTGGACTGAAGCACAACTTGATGCTCGCCGAAATAGAAGGTGCTTCGCCCAAGTTCGTGGCGCTCTGCATCTCCCAAGTAGATGATGTCACCACGGTGATACTTTCGCGGCTTCCGGCTTCCGGCTGGGACAATGTCGTTTGGGTCGTTGCCAACGATAAAGCCCTTCCTTGGTTCGATATTCTTTTTCCAACCGCTGTCTATGGTAGTACCGCAAGCCACACAAGGCGCACTTTCAACCGGTTTCTTACTGAAGTTGATAACCCGGCATTGCGGGCATTCAGCGGTGTAATAAATCTCCCAGTCAGCGGTCTTTCGGCGGTCTTTCGCTATGTAGCGACTACGATAAATATTGCCGTCGGCGACTACCTCCGCTCCGGGAGCGTATTCCGATATGCCAAGCTGGAGGTCTCGCTGAAGCTCAACATTCTGCTTTGTGTCGTTTAGCAAGTTTGGCTTCAGTTCTACAACATCCACAGGGAAGCCATATTTAGGCAAAGCGCCCGAATGCACGAGGAAGTCAATCAAATCCGTCTTTTTATAACCGTCTCCTTCAGTTGTGGAGCGGCGGTGGTCTTTAAGAAGCCGCTCAAAGCGTGCGGCATCCTGATACCGCTTTTCCTTTGCGGCAATATCAATTTGCTCTGCAAACCAAGCCGTGAGGTCACGGAAGTCATTCACGGCAATAGCAAGCGTGCCGTCCTCACCAATTAACTGTTCAACCCACGAGAATGTATCAACACCAAGCACTTCGCATAATTCTGTGGGAATACACCTATGAAGATATTCCTGGACCACGGTAGGTTTCTCATGAAGAAATTCGCAAAGCCGCTCATATCCATTACCATTAAGGAATATGTCTGCATCATTACTGTTGTAAACATCGGTATTCTGGCTGAAGAAATGCGAGATCGCCACGGCGTAGATATGCCGCAGAACAATTTTCACATTCCTGATTTCAAAAGCAGGGGCTTTTATTTTGCCGGAAATCATTTCTGTCGGGCGACCGAAAAATGTAATATCATGGGATGACAATTTTGCATAGGTCAACGTAAATGCCGCCGAGCGTAAATCACGACCAGCACGACCTGCTCTTTGAACATAGTTTGCCGGGGACGGAGGTGTGTTGCGGAGAAAGATTGACTCTAAAGATCCGATATCGACACCCATTTCAAAGGTTGTCGAGCAGCTTAGGGCGTTTATTTCGCCATTAAGGAATTGCTCCTGATACCTGCGGGCATTGTTCTTCTCAATTTGCGCGGTATGTTCGCGGATATAGAACGGCTCAAGGTCGTCTTTTGAATACAAACTGGCATAGTGATTATTCGCCTGAAGCTTTTCAGGGGATACGGCAATAAGTCTCCCGTTGCACCGGGGGTAGGCACATCGGTCTTTGAAGTTCATAACCGTAACACGACCGCACATATCGCAAATATAGAGATTGGTTTCGCTCGGCACAGATATGACAAAGTCCTCAACCGAAAGGAAACGACCATCGCCCCGGCCTTTCTGCGTTTTCATTACATCGTTTTCGGTGAGAAGCATGAAATAGTCTTCGGCAATTTTATATGCCTCCTCTTCCGTAACGCCCAATGCGGATACAAGGCGTCGTATACGGCCATTAGCGTAAAACCGTCCGTTTTTCTGTGTCCGCGGAAGCCAACCCATAGTGTTTGCCGACTCTTTGCCTGTTTTGCAACGAACGAGAAGCTTTCTGGTGGACGAGTAAAAAATCATCTCCAAGTCCTCGCCGTCAAGTGGTGTTTTGGACGGCTCTTGAATCGCTCCATGGAATACCACATCCATTAACAGCAAGTCGAGTAACGCCTTCGCCTCCTCTGTGGTCAAATTATATTTGGCGGCAAATGCAGGAGCGAATTTTGCATTGCAGGCCGGCATAATTGAAACTGCACCCAACGACGTCAGACTGCTGGGACGGCGGGCGGAATACATCTCGCTGATTAGAGCAATCCATGCGTTGCGTCTGCTGATGGGTGCCAAGGTCTCATCTTTGCCGAGAACCGCAAAGGTCTTGTTTACATCAAAATATCGCGCGAGTTCATCAGCAAATGTTCCCAGTGTCCACGGTTCACATTGTAATTCTTCGCGGTGCTGTTCGGCAACATACCATATCCCGCGCCGGCGCAGGAAGTCTCTATAGGTTCGCTCCATGTAAGGAGCAAAGAAAGCGGCGTCGCCTCGGCTATCGGAAAAGCACAGGAACTGCCGTGTTTTTTCACTTGGCATATTCTCATACAAGGCGGTAGCGAGAACAGCGGTGGCCGCTTCGCTGCCAAGGTAGAATTGACGTAGTTCGCCGTAGGAACAAGCCGGACAGCGAACGATTCCGCTCTCTTTGCTTTTCTGTGCCTTTGTAACCTTGACGCCGAACTCGTCCATACAGTCGCAAATGTTCTTGTCTCCTATATGCTTGATGGTGCCGCATTTGGCACAGACTAAATACTCATCAGGAGGTGTTTCCGTCTCGTCGTCGGTCATTACGCCTTCTTCTTCATCTTCCAAGAGGAAATACTCGGCGTTGGGGTCGGTGCTGTTTTCGGGGAGTCTCAGCTTCCCACTTTTTTTGTCGTTCACACCGATAATGGCAAGGCGTCCACAATCCGTGCAGGTGGCGCATTCAAACACCATCTGCCCATTAATCTCCGTTGCGGGAATGAGTGACACAGAATATGGCTGGGTAAGCGTAATATACGCACCTTCAAGCGCACGGACAAAGAGGTGATATCTGGCTCTCACAAGCGGTACGCCATTCCCATCGGTAGCGCGGACGCAAGCTGCGACAAAAGTGACCAGTTCGCCTTCCGGCATACCCGTCTTTTCCGCAATCTCAGCAAGAGTAAGCGGTTCGTTTGCAATAGCGCGAATTTTATGATACTGCGTGCTTCCGTTACAAATATCAAACAGATTTTCATCTGCGAGGTCTTTCAACGCCGCTATTTCCTCAGATGACAGTGTGCGGGTGGATTCCGGAACGCTGTGTTTAATTGGTATTGAACGAACGATCGACTGGAAAGAGTGTCCGCAGAGCCTTTCGCCGAAAGCAAAAATCTGTGGGTCGCTGCTTTCATCGCCGAGCGTTGCGCTTGTCAAAATATACTGCGGACTTTGCCCCTCCTCGGTCAACCTCGTTTCCACGCGGCGAACGAGCATAGAGGCTTCAATGCCTGTTGCTCCTTTATAAACATGAGCCTCGTCCAAAACTACGAACTTCAATTTTGCGTTACGGAATACGGCGTCGTCGTTCGGGCGAATACACATATATTCGAGCATTGAGTAGTTTGTGATAAGGATGTGCGGCGGTTTTTCACGCATTATGTCACGGGACACCCGCTCGTTTGGCATAGGTTCAAAGCCATATGTAGTACGGTATTTTATCCGCCCGGCTTTTTCGGTTTGCTCGGTATTGCCGTTATACACACCGAATGTGATATCGCTGTCTACGAATATTTCACGCAGACGCTTCACTTGGTCGTTAATCAAGGCATTCATCGGATAAATGACAATCGCCCTCACACTGTCGTCAAGGTGCCCTGCCGTTTCCTGCTCACGCAAGAGAGCATTCACGATAGGCATTAAGAAGCACTCCGTCTTACCTGAACCGGTTCCCGTAGTGACAATTATGTTGTCGCCGTTAGCGGCGGCGCGGACTGCTTTTTCTTGGTGGACATAGAGCGGACGGCTGAGTTTGAAACCCCACCCGAACTTTTCAAATAAAGGAGTCATTACACCGTCGGCAATCAACTCGCGGATGGTTGCACCTGTTTTGTAGGCATCGCCGAGTTCCAGGTATGGGCCCTTAGCTATGATGCCGTCTTTCCGCAACTCTGTTTTTAGTAGTTCGGCGTATCGCTCGTCCGCTATGGACAGCGTTGTCGCTACATAGTCGGCAAATGTGTCCTTAATTGCTCTTGACAGGATTACTGGATTAAGCATTAGCGCATCTCCTTACTGTACCTCATATTCAAAGAAATCCGGGAAGAAAAAGTATCGGGCGAGCTTTTGCGGCGGGTCGGTATGCTTGTATAGCTCGGCTTTATAACCGCTGCTCTTGTCTATGAACAAGCCCTCGCCGTCGTTAAATGAAATGTGCAGGCGCCCCGCTTTTTCATTTACGAGGTAAATATCCACAGGGTTCAGGTCTCTAAAGTAAACATCGTCATTCATCGTCTTAAAGAACAGCTTCGCCGTGTAATGGGCGTAATCACCGCTGAGGTCGGTGTAACCAAGATTTTCTATCCCGACATAGGTGATTTCATCAGCATACACCGGCTTTATTTCGATAGGCTCTCCATCGAGCAGGACTTTCTCAATTCGCAGTATTTCGCCACGGAATATCACGGCGAACTTATCCCCGAAAATAACGGTACCTTCGGCGAGTTTCGTTTCAGACACGCCGAATGCCGTATCGATTTGGGCGATGACCTGATAACGGTACCACTCTGATATAGTCGGGAAGTCTTCGCTGAGGATTTTTTCGCCTTGACCAATAGTCAGTGCGACCGCCTCGCCATATCGCGGCTTAAACACGAACTTGAGTCTTGTGCTTTTGTCTCCCATAAAGGAATGACTATTCAGCCAAGTCAGGGTGCTTTCGGTTAAGTTGAACTGTGGCGGCTCGGTCAGCGACATTTTAAACACGACATCGAGCATTCGAAGGTTGTCGCCGGCAACGTGCAAATTGACTGAACACTTGTTCGCATCTCCGTCATACGCTTGCACGGCGTTTCCAATCGCGTAATCAAAGCCGCCCATTATGCTTCTTCTAGGCATCGTCGAATTCGCAAACGAAAGTGATAGGGCAACGGTTTCTGGACACAAGACACGAAGAGTGCTGCTCGGAGAAATTTCACCTTTCCAGACCGCCTCTGTCGGAAGCGGATTGCCATCCAAGAGCAAGCGGATTCTGGGTATTTGAATCTGAATGTCACCGTTACCGACAGGGATTTTCACTTTTAAGGTGAAGCCCATCAGCGACAGCTCATACTTTTGACTATCAACCTCAAAGACCACATTGCCGTCCTCAGCGGATTCAAGGTAATAATCGCTGTCAAAGGCGACGGAGTAGTTATCGACGATATAGAATCTCGCCTCATCAAACACTCTTCCCGTGTTTTCGTCTGTCAAAGTGATGGTATAACCGCCGTTTTCGGCAGGAAGTGAGAATTGACACAAATTCGTGTCGCGACTCTGGATGATTAGTTTTTCACCACTCTGGGTCGTGGCTGTTACATTCTTGCCGTCGAATACACCGATAGCCGTGACTGAAAACTCATTACGGCTGAACAGGGGGTAAGCGATGCCGCGCACTACATACTCCACCTGTCCTTGTTGCAAGCGGAAACGAAGCGAGCCTTCCGGCGGTCGTGAGCAAAAGAGCAATCTACCGTCTGCAAATACCGAAACCTCGCCCTGAATATAGATGTTGATGAGTTGCGCGAAATATGAACGGCGTTCTCTTTCAACATTGCCTTGGAACTTAATATTGACCGCTTTGGGCGCGAACAGTACATAATTGCCTCCATCGATTGTTTTTCCTGTTTGAAGTTTGCTGTCCTTGAACAGCAGAGCCGTAACGTTCAAGCTGTTTCCGGAAGTATAAATTTCTTTGCCGTCAATCTTTATTTCGGCGTTGAGCCGGATAAAGTCAGCGTCAGAAATATCCGATAGCGGAACTATTGTCTCCTCGGAGGTCGCGGCGTAATCGTTTCCGTATATGCCGATTGTGATCTGATAGATCATATCGGTGTTCGAGTAAATCCTCAGCACGGGGTTTTCGCGGCTTGCCAGACGGATTGACGGAATTCGTATCGCCGGTTCGCCGTCATCGTCAAGTATGTACTCAACTTTGATTTTCCCGTAGGAGAACGCTATTTCAGTCGTGCGTTTGTGGGTAGGGGTGCTTCTCTTAACTGATGTCGTCGCTGATGTCGCAGGTTCGAGCAGTTTCCCGATGTACCATTGTGTGAGGACTTCGTCCACATAGTCCTTGCCAGACAGTTCGTTTCCGTCGAGCAAGAACCCAATTTTCTGAAGCACCTTTGTGAGAAAGTGCCGCATATAGCCGGGGCGGGTGGTCAGCAATACTCTCATGCCAACCTGAATGCCGTAGACATTGCCTCGAATGTCATCGTCCTGCTCAACGGACGCGCCGTTACAGCGGTCACGCAATACACCGACCATTCTTCCGATGGCGGGGTCGCCCTCGTAGACCGAGCAGTCCAGATTGTTTTTGTAGAACTTTACGAGGAAATCAAACAGCGCGAAAACGCTCTTGTTTGGAGAAATTGAGTGAGCCAAGACGGTGGAGTAATAGTTGTTATCACCGTTCGGATCAACAACAAAAAAGCGATTGTAGCCACGGCAAGCCTCTTTTACCGAGGTGGTGAGAACGCTGTACATAGACTGCGAATCTTTATACCCAAACTGCTCCGCAATGTACGCCCAGAAGCCGGCATTGTCACCTCTATCCCATACTTTGGTGTACTGTATCATCGTCAGAAATATGGAGAGGTAAGCCCAGTTATAAACTTTGTTATGCTCAAGCAAAATTCTAATGGCTTGGAGAGCCGTTTTCTCAATCGCTTTACGGCTGTTTTCCTCTAAAACAGCCGCGCCAAGTAGAGGATACCGTGCGGCGATACCCTCGACATAATCCTGTACAGACAGCTTGCCGCCCCGCTGCGAGCGAAGGGAAATCCGCATATCCCTTTCGATTTCAAATGTTGCCTCAGCGTCGAGATCGGTTGCGGTTGTTGCCTCCATAATGATCACTGTCTCCTTTGGCTTGCCATCTTGCTCTTCGGCAGTCACTTCGGAATATTCGTCGTCGTAGTCCCTGTCGCTATACCTCTCGGTTTCAAACAAATCCGCTGAGTCGGAACGCCCGATGTCGTTTGCTAACTTCTCCCACCAAGCGTCGTTCTCCTCGTTATCCAGCTTTTCAAAGAACTGCAGCAGCCCCTCGAATTGTTCAAACGTCTCGGTGGCATATAGCAACGAATGCTCGGTTGCGTTTATTGGAATATGCCACATTGACGTTCACCTCATTTCGTATCAGGATTCCAATCTCCCCTCGCGGAATCAACTCCACTTTTTACCCACCGGTTTTACCGACTCATGTTCAAATGTTCGTTCATAGTTAACTGCATGATATCAGTGTGATAAGTTAAAAAAGCGTCGTGGCAATTCGCAATGCGGGCAGATCTCCGCACGGTCTGAAATCTTGTTGCCGCATTCGGAACAAGCTATGATAGACACGATAATCCACCTCACTTTTGCTTATCAAATATTATAAGTCAAAATGGTCGAAAATTCCATTATAATCGAAAAAGGCTTCGAATAATATCCCTTCTTTACATGCTGGGTCTATGTTCTTACCGTCTTTGATACAATAAGAAAGAGCCTTCCCCGACAGCAGCGTGCCGAAAAAGGCTTGAAATAAAGGGCTTCCGAGGTTCCGCACCTTTTCGATGCGAGCTTCGGGAGCCCTTTTTTATTTATTTGGTTTGTAGTGCCGGCAGCCTATTTTGTATTTACTTACCCTGCAGAATTGGCAGCCGAAGAATAATTAAAAAGTGTTATAAAATTAAAAGGTTATACCTACTCATCTTGATATTCATTAAGGACGTCCGTATCAATATCCTTGATTTCAAAGGTTTTACGCACAGAAACGCAAAAGTTCGATTCGATCATTAAGTTCGCTAACCTTTCACCATCGATTAGGATAATGTGATGTGTCTGCGCATAATCTTTTGCTTTTTGTGAAAACTTGGCCGTCGTTACGAACAAGCCGTCTCCATGCTTTCCCGCAATTGCACCCACAAAGCTCTGAATTTCAGGCTGTCCTACGACTCTGTCTTGTGCCCACTGCTTTGCTTGCATATATATGAGAGAAAAGCCCAGCTTGTCCTCCATAATAACGCCATCAATGCCATCATCTCCAGAAGCCGTTGTTGCATGACTGCCATAAGCGACTGTACCATATCCCATTTTCGAGAGCAAATCCACAACCAGCTTCTCAAAGGTATAAGGCGTTATCTTCATGACTTCACTTAATAAATCCGAAGCAAGGCTTGCATTGATCTGTTTATAGGCATCTTCAAGCTGATCATCCGGTGTTAAGTCAGAAGATGTGCTTGGATTTGCTTCTTCATCATTTGTCTCACTGGATGGAGACGATGACGAAAAGTCTCTGAATGAAGGAAATCTTTCCAGATATTTTGAATCAATTTTATTTGGATTCTCTTGAAGTACTGCCTTACCCACGTCGGTAATTACAATTGAAGCTCTGGCTGGGCTATCAATTAGGCCAGCTTTCTTTAGATATGTTTTTGCCCATCCAATTCTGTTACGAAAAACCGTTTGCCTTCCACTGGGTAGCATTTCAGAAAGATCCGCCGGACTCAGTGTCAGTTGCTGGGCCAAGACAGTATAGATGTCCTTGATTTTATACATCTGTCCATCCTTCACCGTTTCGAGCAATGGCTTCATTAACTCATCATATTTAGGTACTGCCACTATGCCAGTCCTCCTTTTTCTATGTTTTACAAACTATGTTCATACACTATTCTTCTGAAAAGTCAAACCTTGCCCTCTCATCAGCCACATACCGCTCTGCATCTGCTATATAATTATCTGGTACAATATTAAAACGGCGAACGTCAAGTGAATACAGATAGTCGTTTTCTATATGATATGTTTCATCAACATACTTACGCAATACGTCATTATATTTACGAAGACGTTCACGTGCTTCGCTGTCTCGTTCGGTATAAACTCGAAGAATTAGCATTTTAATATAAGCAGAGTGTTCTGTTACATATCGCTCCATAAGGCATTGAGGAGTGCACTGAGCAAGGACGGCGATATAATCAAAATCCGGGATAAAGCTTTTAATATATTTTATACCCGCAGCCGCTTGCTCATCTGAGAGTTTATCATTTCCTTCTTTATCGAGCGTAGGCTCACTACGACCATGAATAAGACTTGAAAGTATATTGTAGGCGTCTGATTCAACCTGAGGATCTTTGTACTGATGCTCTATAAATTTTCGCAAACATCCTATGCGCGCTGCTTTGTCAATGGCAGTATCAGAAGCCAATTCCTTCAGCAAGACAACGGACGACATTAAGTCATCGTCCTTACGAATAGGCGTACATTGTAACACACCATTTTTGTTTTCAAAATAGTTGGCGCAAACGGAAGTTGGTTTTTGTCGACCGGAATTTGTTTGAATGTAATCTATTACAGGCTCGAAATCGTGAGTCAGCATTAAAACTGTTTTTTCGTAAAGGCTATTTCCCTTTTCGCCGGTTTTAAACAGACGATTGATGATGGCGTATTTCTTGTTGCTGTCGAACGAAGATATCGGGTCATCAAGGATAACAAGGTTTGCATCACTATGTATTGCATCAAACATAAACAGTATCAGCGCAAAGGAATGCTTTTCTCCCCAACTCAAATGTTGTCCGGGTGCTTGCATATCACTGGAATTTCCATCAGGTAATATGAATTTAAGTAACGCCCGTGCGCTATTTTCGCCGACCATTTCGACATCAAACATATACTTGAATCCAGCAAGGTTCAAAAAATCGTTAATGTCCTGTTTTCTGCTTTGGATTTTATCTTGAATATACTTGTTATATCTTCCAATTTCGCCTTTTAAGATGCCGACTTTACCCTGAAGACTATCAATTTCAGAATTAACAGCGCCCATTTCTGACTTTGTCAAATCCGAAACAAAATATGCATCAATGGCCCGAAAGTCCACTTTCATATCTGTGAGTTTAGATTCCAATTCAGTAATGTTATTTCTATCTACTGAGGAGCCATTAAAAGAAACAATAGCGGTCAAACGCTCATGTAGATAGTTTGCTTCTGCGCGTAATTTTGTCAATTGCGCTTCGAGAACCTTTAGGTCTTTCTTAACACCAAATAGAGATACCAGTTCTGATACTTTATCTTCAATTAGATATGGCTTCAATCCTTCGAGCGCTTTAATAATAGCGGCAGCTGTTTCAACGCTGGCTTTGTCAAAGCTGTCTGCAAACACTTTGTTGATAGTTTCTGTTTTTTCTGTATCCCCAGTTGAACAATATGGACAGCGTCCTTTTTGCCCAAACAGTTCATATCCCTGTAATCGCCATGCTGCCCACTTTGAAACGGTATCTTCTTCAAAAAACGGTTTCAATTCACTCAATTCTTCTGGCGGTTTGAAATAGGCTCCTTTACCTTCAAGAACGCCCTTTGCTCCACCGCGCTTGGCTATCTTGTTGTTGGTCGTAAATTTAATGGTGTCTATCAACACACCAATTTGCGCTTGCAAGTTGATGATTTCTTGCCGTCCTGTAATTGTAGTCTTAATCTTTGCCAATGCGTCATCGATATTTTTCTTTGCCTCGTCATACTCATTAGAGCGAATAAGGACCTCAAAAGCATCTTTTATAAGCGAGTCCGGCTGATAGACATACTGGCTAACATAGTTATCATCAAAGATCGCAACTCCTCCGGTTTCCACGCCTTCTATGCTCGGTGGAGCAGCCTCACTCACGCTTCCGTAAGGAGCAAGTTCGGTCAGCGGTTTACTCTGTGAGGTAAGATAAATAGCCCGTGCAATCGTTGACTTTCCTGTTCCATTACGACCAAACAATATGTTCAGTTTATCGGCGCAGATGTCTATTTCACCACTTGTGATGTTATTACAGTTTCGTATTTTGATTGTATTAGACATATCTTACCTCTCTTTATTATTATCTTTCTCTGCACAGCAATGATTTCAACAATTGCTTCAATATACCTCATTATCGTTTTGAACGAACAGCTCAGGCATGTTATATTGAATGCTAAGCGCCTCTTCGCGCACATTCAGATTGCTGCATTGTAAAATCGATCTGTTCAGCCGTAGCGTTCCGTCTGGCAATTCGACTATGTAATTTTCGTGGTGTGCCTTTATATACGTTGAATTTTCTCGTGAAAATCCATTGCGTTGTAGAAGAATGGTCAGCGGATTTATTGTGCCATATTCAACATACTCGTACCAATTATTCTCAAATTCCGTGACCTGATGAATCCGCTTATATTCATTTGAGAAGCGCAGAAAATAGTTGGAAATACTGAAGAGAACGATATTGTCTATAACCTCCAACGTATCAGCAAACACAATATTTCTGTGTTCTATCGTATCATTATAAATCGTTTTTTGGTACTTATTGATCCAAAAGTTGTCCGGATGCTGTTGTCGATATTCGATTGCTTTTTTCATTATGCTACTCAATCCGGTTCCTTCCATCCATTGAACAAGAATCACCGCATACCACCGTAGCAAGGAAAGCTGACCATCTGGACCGGTTTTGCCGAGAGACGTGTACTCATACTGCTTCCATTTGAATACCTTGGCTAATTTCTCAAGGAACATGACTACATCGTCATAAACAAAGTGGCCGTTAACTCTGTCAGGATATTTCAATCCATAAGCTATCGCTGCTGTTAAATTTTTGGTCTGATCGACCGATACATTGATATCATCATCTGGCTCGGCAATAGGGTCTGTGAATGTTTGACGAATGTGAGACTCGTCTTCAGAAGATAATAGGCTTGAAAATTCACGCCGAACAAGGCTGTCATTATCACGCATAATGTCACGTAGTAGAATCAGCGCAAATTTACGCATCATTACATAGGATTCCTCAGACTGGTTGTTGCGCTTCTCAAATTCAATGTTTCCCTCCAGAAGAGCGGCAACAACATGCTTTTTTTCAGCCTTTGTAAGGCCCTTGGGGCCGGCCTCTATGGATAATGACTGTTCCGGCACTTCTTCTTTAAGTAAGTTTACAAAGTCTTGCTCCTTCACCTGATCGCCTTGAGGAACAAAGAAAACGTTCCCGTACAGGTTGAAGCGGATACGTCCAACGCGACCTATTAGATTTCTAAAATCAACAGGTGACATCGTTCTACGGAATATCTTTGTATCAGTAATAAACAGATTATCTGCCGGTAGGTTTACGCCTTCAAGTAGTGTGCTCGTACAGAACATGGTCGTTATTTTGCCTTTACGGAACATATCTTCCAACCGCATCCTGATGGCCGAAGGCAAATATCCGATGTGATACGCAACGCCCCTCTTGATGATCTCCGCAAGGAAATAGTCGCTGTGTACTTCACCGCTTATGTCTTTTGACAAGGCGATTAAGTCACCGTCGTTTAAGTCAGGCAAATGTTTTGCAAATTCCAAAGCATTTTCTATTGCCTTTGTCCGTCCATTGCAATAGACGATTGTCTGTTGCCTTTTTTCAGGTGGCTTCTCAAGATTATAGTGTTCAAACATGTATAGAAAATCTGTCAAGGTGGCGTCTTGCTTCTTAATTGAGCATATGGTAGACAGTTCTTCCGTGTGATCGTTATAAACACTAACTGCATGCCCGTTCAGATCAATAATGAACTTGATCTGAGCAACGGGAGAAAATGTCGAGTGAAGGCGGTTCTCCTTAAATTCAATCTCATCAGATAGGAGTCGCAGATACACCTCTGGGTTTGGAATATTCGGAGATGCAAAAATAAAATGCGGTTCTTTCGGCCGATTCAAAAGCATATCAACTGCTTTATAATAGAAAGGACCACGGCTATTTTGACCAGAGAGTTTATGTGCCTCGTCGATAAAAAGGTAGTCAATGTTTAGTTCTGGTTTACTGATGAGCAAATAGAGAAGCCGTTCAGGGGTTAACACGAGAATAAAGTTATGCTTGCCTTCAAGCGCAATATCGCCAGCTGCGGTAACGACTTTGTAATTGTGTTCTTTTAGCAAGCCTTTTAGGTCATCGATGGTTTGGCTGCGCATTTCGTTAATAAGAGCCTTTGTTGGTACAACAAGGGCAAAATTGCATCTAACACCGCGCTCAATTTGTTCCTTGATGAACATTCGCATAATAAATGACTTTCCCATGGATGTCGGCCCAGAATAGCTGAAATACGGATCTGCCAAATGATCATATGCAACCTTTTGGGCGTGGAAAAAGCGCATCTCCGGAGCCGCCGGGATGGTCAGATAATCATTTCTGAATTTTGTAAAAATGCCGTCTAATGCGGATGCTTCATCAAAGTCGCTTTGCATGAGTTGCTGTGCTTGATAGTTGCCTGTGTTCGAAAACACAGACCCTGCATACCATCTGACATTTGGATCATCAGGATACAAGGCGTTTAAGAGTACAATAATCTCTTGTGCCCACATTTTGTGCTGATCCTTATGCTCGGCATGCGTAGACTTGGACAACAAATCAGCGAATCGGAGAGCAGCAGAAACGTCCACCTCTTTCAGTGATTTAGTCTCTGTCAATTCAAACTTCGTAATGGCGTAATTGTACAGTATGTTCTCATACAGCTCATTGAGAAACGGGTTCTCATCGATATCTCCGAAGATGGCATCACCAAGATTATGTAATAACTGATCACTCATGACCGCCACCTCACTCTACAATTTGCTTCATCATTTCTACTCGGTCGGTGTCCGCATTATTCAGCGGAAGGACATAGAAATAGAAAGAATGATTTGAAAGGTTTAGTTTATGTATCTTCTCGGCAATGTAGGCAGCGTGATTTTGGATATCTACTTTCATCTTTGCAGCCAGAATCTTTCGGTATTCTACAGCAGGATACTTGCTTCCATCCAAACCGATTGAATATCCAAGGAAAACACCATATGCAGTATCATACGCAGCCTGCCGCCCCTTAGTTGGAATGAGCAAGTCTTTAATATGCTTTATAGTCCCCTCATCAAACGATTTGGCAAACACCGTGTTTTCGGCCAAGGTTCTCTCTGTTGAGCCTTGTGCTTCAATTTTTATGATTGCCTCAAATGCACTATCAATTGTAAAGGGCCGGACGGTCTCCCGCAGGTCGTGGAGAAGGAAGCGGCGGTGGTGCGGAGCATCTACTTGATGTTTCTTGAAGGACGTGCACCGACCTACATAGCAAAGGTACTGACGGAACAGGGTATTCCTACGCCCTCCGACAAGACGAGGTGGCAAGGTAGCACCGTTGAGAGCATTCTCACTAATGAGAAGTACAAGGGAGATGCTCTTCTGCAAAAGCGTTTTACAGTTGATTTTCTCACAAAGACGATGAAGACGAACGAGGGCGAAGTCCCGCAATACTATGTGACAGACAGTCACGAGGGGATAATTTCGTCGGAGGTTTTTGAACTGGCTCAATACGAGTTTCAGCGTCGCAGGGAGAAAGACGGATATCAGAGCCACTCCAACAGCCCTTTTTCAGGACGTATCATCTGCGGAGAGTGTGGCGCTTATTACGGCCACAAGGTATGGCACTCCAACGACAAATACCGGCGTTTGGTTTGGTATTGCAACAAGAAATACGGCAAAGGCGCTGGTGACGGCCTGCGGTGTAAGACGCCTCATCTTACGGACGACGAGGTCAAAGGAGTATTCGTCGGGGCCATGAATGCCGCCCTTCAGAACAAGCATGAGATTCTTGATAACTGCCGCGCTGCAGTGGCATTTCTCACCGACACCAGCCAGTTGGAGTCCGACCTGCACACATTGGAATCGGAGCGCGATGTGGCGACCGAGCTTCTGCGTAAATGCATCGATAAAAACGCCCATGCTGAAATCAGCCAAGAGGATTACGAGACGAAGTATGCAGCACTTGCCGCGAGGTATGATACTGCTAAGGGCAAATGCGAAAGCATGAACGAAAAAATTTTACAGCGGAAGTTAAAAGCAAACCGTATCGACGCCTTTTTCAAGACAATGGAATCCAGCGACCTCATCACTGAATTTGATGAGGGGCTTTGGAATGCAACGGTTGACACCATGACTGTTTACAGCAAAAAGAAAATCGTGCTCAAGCTGAAAGACGGTACGGAAATAAAATGGCACATATAAAAATCAGCCGCAGACGTGGAACGAAGATTGTCGTTTTCAGTCTGCGGCTGTTCTGTTTTTCGCCTGATTTCCTACAGTTGCATACCCCTGACACGAAAGGGGTATCCGTGACATTTTGGGTAGGCTCTGAATACTGCGGTTGCATTTTCAATAGGAGCAGCCCGAAAACGAACGGATTTTTGACAGCCGAGGGCGGTATAAAGGGAGCATCGGAAATGGGCTTGCAACTGCGAAAGCTGAAAAAGCCCGCTATACAAGGCTTTTCACAATGGAAAAAGTACCTCATAGGAAATACACATTGTATCCCTTATGAGGTACTTTTATGGTGGAGGTGAGGGGAGTTGAACCCCTGTCCGAAAGCACTTCCTCAGAAACTTCTCCGGGCGCAGACGATTCTTAAAATTTCCCGCCGCCAAGCGCAAGTCGTCATGCTCAAGGCTTAGGTAGCTTCATTATGCGTGGTGCGCTCAAAGCTTTGCGCACGCACGGACGCCGCTAATCGACGCCGCACACCCGGACCGCGGCGCTCCCGGGGGCGACGCTCACTGCTTAAGCAGCGAGGAGTTCAACGTTGTTGTTGTTCTCTAATTTATAGGTGCCCATTTTATGGATGGTAGGCGCATCCGCCCGCTATTTCTGCCTCTATGCCCCCGTCGAAACCGGTACACCCCCGCGTCGCTTTGCGGTCTCCTGTCTCCGGGGCTCCCTGTTTGGTCGCCCTTTACGATATTCGCCCGCAAGCTCCTTAAACGCATACGACCCGCTCGCGCTGGACTCGTATGCGTGAAAGATGAAAGAAACACTTATGATTGGTAATGAGAGTTTTAGCAGACTTCAGATTTTGCTCGGCTCGGAATATTCCACGCCGAAGGTCTCCACCGTGACGGACTTCATGACCTGGGCCGTCTTGGGCTTGTCGTTGTAGTCGGCGTCGGTATTGGCGATGCCGTCCACCACATCCATGCCTTCCAGCACCTTACCGAAGGAAGCATACTGTCCGTCCAGATGGGGCGCGTTGTCGTGCATGATAAAGAACTGGCTGCCGGCGGAGTTGGGGGCCATGGTGCGGGCCATGGACAGCACGCCGCGGCTGTGCTTGAGGTCGTTTTTGAAGCCGTTGCCGGTGAACTCGCCCTTGATGCTGTAGCCGGGGCCGCCTACGCCGGTGCCCTTGGGGTCGCCGCCCTGGATCATGAATCCGGGGATGACGCGGTGGAAGATCACGCCGTCGTAGAAACCCTTCTTAATGAGAGAAATGAAATTGTTCACGGTGTTGGGCGCGATTTCGGGATAGAGTTCGGCCTTGATAACACCGCCGTTTTCCATCTCGATGGTGACAATTGGATTCTGAGCCATAATAGTGATTTCCTTTCAATCAGCCTCTCAGATCGGCGTTCCGCTCGGACAGGAACTGAACGGAGAGAGGGTAGTTTCCGTGGGGACGGTGCGCCCCGGCGGCCGTACCGCCCGGCAAAGCAGAGAAGGCGATTATCTTCGCTCTTTCAGCACCCGGTCCATATCGCGCTGCGCATCCCGCTTCATATCGGACTCCCGCTTATCATAGAGCTTTTTGCCCTTGCACACGCCCACTTCCAGCTTGACCAGGGAGTCCTTGAAATACAGCGACAGTGGAACAAGAGCGATGCCCTGCTGCATTACGGCGGCATTGAGCTTGGCGATTTCGCGTTTGTGCATCAGCAGCCTGCGGGGTCTGACGGGATCGCGGTTAAAAATGTTCCCTTTTTCGTAGGGGCTGATGTGCATACCCCGCACATGGATTTCGCCGTTTTTAATCGTGCAGTACGAATCCTTCAGATTCGCGCCGCCCGCCCGGACGGATTTGACCTCGGTTCCGGCCAGTTCGATGCCGGCTTCGTAACGCTCCAGCACGAAAAATTCGTGAAAAGCCTTCCGGTTGGACGTGATCTCCTTCACGCCCTGCTGCTTCGGCATCGATTTCACCCCTCTTCAAAGAAACAAAACTAGTTTACCACATCGGAAGGAAAAAGAAAAGCCCTATTTCTCACCGCCGCGGCGCAGCCGGGGGATGGGGGAGACCAGCCGGCGGCGCCGGGGAGGCGCTGGCCGGGCGATGAGCAGGCGCTGCGCGCCGCGGCCGTAAAGCTCGGCCTCCATGGCCCGCCAGGGGACGCAGCCCGCGGCGGTCAGCGCCTCTGCCACCACGCGGTCGATCTCCTGAACACTGGGTTCATCCATCCCCAGCAGCAGCGCCACCACATCGGGGGAAACGGCGGAAGGGGTCATAAGCATCACCTCACCCGTCGATGATACCGAAAAATGCGCCGCCGCGCCATACAAAAAATATGGTAATCCAATAACACGTATGCTATAATAACAAAATATAACTATATGTTGTGATTGCGGAGCGGAAGATATGGACTATACTGAAAAGACCGTGTCCTCGGAGGAGAAATACCGGGGCATTATCGTCAATGTGCGGATGGACCGCGCACAGCTGTGCGACGGCAGCGTCGTACGGCGCGAGGTCGTGGAGCACCCCGGCGGAGTGGCCATTCTGCCCGTGGACGACCGGGGCGTCTGCTATCTGGTGCGGCAGTTCCGCTATCCCATGGGCCGCATGATGCTGGAAGCTCCGGCGGGTAAGCTGGAAAAGGACGAGGATCCCGCGGCCTGCGCCGTGCGGGAGCTGTCGGAGGAAACGGGCTTCACGGCGGAGACCTGGGTGGATCTGGGCAAACACTGTACCTCTCCCGGCTTTTCCACCGAGGTGCTGCAGCTCTATCTGGCGCTGGGGCTGCACCCCGGCGAAAGCCACCCGGACGAAGGCGAGTTTCTCAACGTGGAGAAGCACACGCTGGATGAACTGACCGAGCGGATCATGAAAAACGAGATTGACGACGGCAAGACCGTCATCGCCGTGCTGAAGGCCAAAAAATATCTGGAGGACAGGGCATGCCCACAAAAATTCTGATCGTGGACGATGAGCACGCCATCGTCGATATTCTCAAGTACAACCTCGAAAAGGACGGATTCGAAACGGTCTGCGCCTATGACGGAAACGAGGGCCTCCGCCTTGCCGGGGATGCGGACCCCGACCTGATCCTGCTGGACGTGATGCTGCCCGGCATGGACGGCTTCGAGGTCTGCCGGACTTTGCGGGGTGAGGGCAACAACGTGCCCATCATCATGATCACCGCCCGCGAGGAGGAGACCGACAAGGTGTTCGGCCTGGAGCTGGGAGCGGACGATTATATCACCAAGCCCTTTTCCATGCGGGAGGTGGTGGCCCGGGTGCGCACCAATATGCGCCGGGCGGCGGCGCTGTCCGCCGCGCCGGAGGAGCCCGGTTCCGCCGCGCTGAAGGTAGGCGGGCTGACGCTGGACGAGGGCAGACACGCGCTGTACAAAGACGGGAAGGAACTGGAACTGACCCAGCGGGAATATGAGCTTATCCGTTTCCTTATCCGCAATCCCGGCAAGGTCATTTCCCGGGAGGAGCTGATGACTCAGGTGTGGCAGTACGACTATTACGGCGACCTGCGGGCCGTGGACGTGGCCGTGCGGCGGCTGCGCGAAAAGCTGGAGGATAACCCGGCGGAGCCCATGTATGTGATTACCAAGCGGGGCGCGGGGTACTATTTTGCCGGCTGAGCCGGAACGGGACGCCGGAGGGCATCATGAAAAAAAGCCTGTATTCAAAATTGATGCTTATCATGCTGGTGGTCATCATCTCCCTGATGGCCGTAGTGGGCGCGTTCCTTATGCGGGGCGTCAGGAATTTTTATCTCACCAGCTTTTATAAGCAGATGCAGTCGGTGTTTTCCTCCACGGGGATTGCGGCCGACCTGCGGGACGCCGCCGAGGGGGACGAGCCCGCCGCTCGCATGGCGGTGATTGTGAGAGCCTACTCCGGCCCGCTGGGCATCGACACCGGCAACCGCAATTTCTATATTCTCACCGGCGACACCGGCGCTTTCATCACCGGCAGCGACACACCGGAAAACGGCATCGCCGTGACGCCCAACATCACAACCGCCATTTCCGGCGGGGAAGGGTATCAGAGCGACGGCGGCGCCGACTATATGGACGTGGCTCTGCCCATCAGCGGCGCGGGCGGCAGCTATATCGTCTATATCATCGACAATAAAAATACGGCGCAGGAGCTGGGCAGCGATCTGTTTGGCATTATTCTGGAGGCACTGGCCGTTGGCCTTGTCATCTCGGTGGGGCTCAGTCTGCTGCTGTCCAAAACGCTGGTCACCCCCATCCAGGAGTTGACCCGGGCCGCCGAGGCCGTGGCCGGAGGCGATTTCAACCACAAGGTATCCAACACCTCGCAGGACGAGATCGGCGTACTGACCCGAACCTTCAACAACATGGCCGGCCAGCTGGAGGACACGCTGGACGATCTGAAAAAATCCGAGCAGACCCGGCGCGAATTCGTGGCCAACGTTTCCCACGAGCTGCGCACGCCCATCACCAGTATCCGCAGCTACGCCGAGACGCTGGACGAGGACCCCTCGATGGACGCGGATACCCGCCACCGTTTTCTGGACGTGATCGTCAACGAATCCGACCGGATGACCAAGATCGTGCAGGATCTGCTGACGCTGTCCCGGTTCGACGCGGGCCGCATCGGCTTTGCCTTCGAGCAGTTCAGTTTTGAGAAGTCCGTGCGGGACGTATACGCCGCCATCCGCATTGAAGCCCAGAACCACAGCCACGAATTCACGCTGGAATTTCTTTCGCCCGTGCCGGAGATCCGGGGCGACCGGGCCCGCATCGAGCAGGTCATCATCAACATGGTCTCCAACGCCATCAAGTACACAAAAGACGGCGGCCGCATCCGCATGACCGCCGGACAGAAGGGCGACACCGTGTGGTGCACCGTGAAGGACAACGGCATCGGCATCCCCAGGGAGGATGTCGGCAAGGTCTTCGACCGGTTTTACCGCGTGGACAAGGCCCGTTCCCGGGAATCCGGCGGCACCGGCCTTGGCCTTTCCATCGCCCAGGAGATCGTGATACGCCACGGCGGCACCATGGCGGTACAGAGCGCGCCGGGCCGGGGCACGGCCATCACGATGACACTGCCCGTGGGAGGCCCGAAAAATGCGTAAACCCAACCGCCGCCGCAGCCCGTGGGAAGAACTCTCCCATCTGGCGCACAGTGAAAAATTCATCGACCGGGCCAAGACCGTGCTCATCGCGGCACTGGTGGTCAGCGCCGCGGTGCTACTGGCGCGCTTGGGGATGTTCGAGCTGGGCGGTCCGAAGCAGAGCGGCACCGACGCCGCGGCGGGGCAGGACACCCAGCAGCACGGCGGCAACGCCGACATTGCCGTGGCCGGGCCCTATGTCATCGTCGTCACCGACGCCGCGGGTTCCCATTGCGGCCTGATGTATGACGGCACGGAGCTCAAGCAGGCCTACGACAGGCTCTCCGCCTATCTGGGCGAGGCTTTCGGCTCCGCCGGCGAGCCCAAGAGCGTCAGCGAGGAGGACTTTCACGCCGCGCTGAAGGAGCAGGGGGTCTATTTTGATTTTGCCTACGCCCAGCCGCTGACGGTGCTGGCCTCCGCCATCGGCACCACCATGACCAGCACCGCGCTGAACCATTCGGCCGCGGGCTTTTGCCTGGCGGTGGAGGGGGATACGGTGGCGCTGTACTATCTGCGGGACAAAGACCGCGGCTACTACCGCTGCGATACGGCCATCAGCGGCGCCGCGCTGGAATCCAAGCTGGCGGACTGGCCCTCCAACGGCGCCAGCTACCTTTTCGAGACCGACTACGGTTACAATCTGGTGGACAGCTGCTTCGTGGTGCTTCAGGGTCAGGCCCAGCTGCACTCGGTCACCGCGCAGAACCCCGTGGGCGGCAGCTATGATCCCTCGGGACTGGCGGCGCTGTTCGGCATCAACAGCTACATGGCCTCCCACTATACGGAGGCCGACGGCACCGACGTCTATGTGGACGGCGACAGTATCCTGCGCATTTATACCGACGGCAGCGTGTCCTTCAAGGATCCCGACGCCGCCGGTACCGCCGCCGGCGACAGCGGCCTTGCCGGCGCGCTCGCCGTCTCCGCCTCCGCCGCGGCCTCCACCGTCGGCTCCGCGGGCGGCGTCGCCTCCGTCAGGCTCAGTTATGTGAGCTATGACACCGATGCCGGGGCCTACACCGTGCGCTACAGCTACGAGATCGGCGGCTGCCCCGTGACGCTGGGCGGCCGCTCCGCCGCATCCTTTACCGTGGTGGACGGCGTGATCACCGCGGCGGAGCTGAATTTCCGGACTTATTCCTATTCCGGCGCGGGTGACGCGCCGCTGCCGGCCGTGCAGGCTATGGCGGTGGTGCAGGCCAAGGGCGGGGGCATGCCGCTGTTGTGTTATGTGGACGACGGCGCCTCCGTCGCCGCGGGCTGGACGATACTGAGCTGATATGGATAAAGGTAAGATCAAAAACATTATTATCATCGTGCTGCTGCTGGTCAACGTCTTTCTGGCGGCGCTGGTCATCGCAGACTCCGCCAGGTCCGGCGTCTGCGACGCCGCGGCGGAGCGCAGCCTGCTGCAGGCGCTGCAGGCCGGCGGCATCACCGTGGACGATGCCTCCGTGCTGAACATCAGGGCCATCCCGGCCTGCGCGCTGACGAGGAATCTCTCCCGGGAAAAACGGCTGGTGGCGGCAGTGTTGGGCAGTGTGGACAGCCAGGATCAGGGCGGCAACATTGTCATGTATTACGGCAAGAACGGTCAGGCCTGCTTCCGCGGTACCGGCGATTTTGAAATCCTCATGGAAAACGACAGCGTCCCCGCGGGCAGCGATCTGGCGGAGACCTCCAGGGCCTTCCTGAAGAAGCTGGGCATCGATATGGACGCCGCCGCGGCCACGGTGCGGAGCGGTTCCTCCAGCGTGGTGACGGCGGTCTGCCGCTATGCCGACCGGCCCATCGTCAACTGCGTGGTAAAGCTGACCTTCTCGGAGACCAATCTGCTGCTGGTCACGGGCACCTGCCCGCTCACCGCCGTCAGGGAGAACGCCGGCAGCGCGGCGCTGGACCCCTCCACGGCCGTGATGCGGCTGCTGGACTATCTGGACAGCAGCGGCTATGTGTGCTCCCGCATCACGGATATTTCCCATTGCTACAAGATGGATGCCGCCGCTTCCGGCGAGGGAACGCTCACGCCGCTGTGGCATTTTTCCACGGATGTCGGGGAATTTTACCTCAACGGAATCACGGGAAAAGCGGAGACGGTGACACAAAATAATTGATATTTCCTTTGTACTATGCTAATATTCATTTTTAGCGTGATTGAAAATGGGGAAAGCTAAAGCTACGGAAGGTGTGAGACTTTGGAAAAGTATGTGATCAACGGCGGAACGCCGCTGCGCGGCGAAGTGGAGATCAGCGGCGCGAAAAACGCGGCTGTGGCCATTATTCCCGCAGCGCTCATGGTGAACGGCGTGTGCCGTCTTGAAAACATCCCGCAGATCAGCGACACGGATATGCTCCTGACCATTCTGGCCCAGTTGGGGTCGAAGGTGCGGATGATTAACCGTTCCGCCATCGAGATCGACAGCCGCAGCGTGACCTTCCAGGACGCGCCCTTCGACCTGATGCGCAAAATCCGCGCTTCCTATTATCTGATCGGCGCCATGCTGGGCCGTTTCGGCAGCGCCAAGACCACCATGCCCGGCGGCTGCAACTTCGGCGTGCGCCCTATCGACCAGCATATCAAGGGCATGACCGCGCTGGGCGCGCAGGTGGATATCCGCAACGGCTTTGTCTATGCCACCACGCCCGACGGCAAGCTCCACGGCAGCCGCATCTATCTGGACAAGGTCTCCGTTGGTGCCACCATGAATATCATGCTGGCCGCCGCGCTGGCCATGGGCCGCACCATCATCGAAAACGCGGCCAGAGAGCCGCACATCGTGGATCTGGCCAACTTCCTCAACTCCATGGGCGCGGATATCCGCGGCGCGGGCACCGACACCATCAAAATCAACGGCGTGGAATCCCTCCACGGCGGTACTTATACCATCATCCCCGACCAGATCGAGGCCGGTACCTATATGGTCGCCGCCGCCGCCACCGGCGGGGAGGTGCTGATTAAAAACGTCATTCCCAAGCATCTGGAATGCATCAGCGCCAAACTGCGCGAGACAGGCACCATCGTGCAGGAAAACGAGGATTCCGTGCTGGTCAAGGGCGCGGCCAACCTTCATAAGGCCAATATCAAGACGCTGCCGTATCCCGGCTTTCCAACGGATATGCAGCCCCAGATGGGGGCGCTGCTGTGCCTGGCGGAGGGGACCAGCGTCATCACCGAGGGCATCTACGACAACCGCTATAAATACGTCAACGAGCTGCGCAAGATGGGCGCCGACATCCAGGTGGACGGCCGGGTCGCCATTATCGAGGGCGGCGTGCGTCTCACCGGGGCCCCGGTGATGGCCTGCGATCTGCGGGCCGGCGCGGCCATGGTCATCGCGGGTCTGTGCGCCGAGGGCACCACAGAAGTGGAGGAAATCCATTTCATCGAGCGCGGATATGAGGATTTCATCGGCAAGCTGCGCAGCATGGGCGCGGACATCAGCATCGTGGACTTCCCGGACGATACGGACGAGCCTCAGAGCGCGCCGAAAGTCGGCTGATATGCAAATCACGGTTTTTGCCAGCGGCTCCACGGGCAACTGCGCGCTGGTCTCCGGCGGGGGAGCGGCGCTTTTGATCGACGCGGGCATTTCGCTGCGGCGTATCGCGGCGGGCCTGACCGGCTGCGCGCTGCGGCCGGACGCGCTGGGCGGCGTGCTGGTGACCCATGAGCATTCCGACCATATCGCGGGTCTGGCCCAGCTCTCCAAACGTTACGGCGTGCCCATCTATACCACCCGCACCATCGCCAGCCGTTTGCGGGGCCTGCTGCCGGAAACGGACGGGCTGCTGCGGGAGATCGTCCCCGGCGACGGCTTTGAGCTGGCGGGCCTTTCCGTCACGGCTTTCCGCACGCCGCACGATTCGGCGGACAGCGTGGGCTACCGCATCCAAAACGGCGCGGTGCTGAGCTTTGCCACCGACACCGGCTGCATTACGGACGAGCTGATGGACGGCCTTCTCGGCGCCGACACCGCCGTCATCGAAGCCAATCACGACGAGGAGATGCTCCGCTACGGGGCGTATCCCGTCTATCTCAAACGCAGGATTCTGTCGGACACCGGGCACCTGTCCAACGCCGACTGCGGCGTGCTGGCGCGATCGCTGGCGGACAGCGGCACCGGACGCATCGTGCTGGGCCATCTCAGCCGGGAGAACAACCGCCCGGACATCGCCCGCCGGACCGTGGCCGCCGCGCTGGACGGCACCCATGCCCAGTTGTACATAGCGCCGGAACTGGGGGCGCTTACGGTGCCGGTTGAGGAGCGGACACCATGCTTCAGGTAAGGCTCGTCTGCACGGGCAGGATGAAGGAGCGGTTTTATATCGACGCCTTTAATGAATATGCCAAACGTCTCTCGGCTTATTGCCGGTTCGAGTGCGTGGAGCTTCCGGAAATCAAATTGCCGGAAAATCCGTCGATAAAGGAAACGGAGGCGGCGCTGAAAAAGGAAGCCGCCGCCATGGAAAGAAACATCCCCAAAGACGCTCTCCGCGTTGCGATGTGCGTGGAGGGGCGGCAGCAGACCAGCGAGGAATTTGCCAGGCTGCTGTCGGACAGGGCGCTGTCGGGCCGCCCGAGCCTGTGTTTTCTCATCGGCTCGTCCTTTGGACTGGACGAGGAATTCAAAAACAGCGCCGATATGCGGCTGAGCCTGTCGGCGATGACCTTCCCCCATCATTTGGCCCGGGTGATGCTGGCGGAACAGATCTATCGGGGCTTCAAGATAGGCGAGGGTTCTCGCTATCACAAATGAGGAGTATGGAAAAAGACATGGATGAAAACGCAAAGCCGCAGTGGGGCAGGGATCTGCCCGGCTCGCTTCAGGATCAATGGCCCAAAACCGAAAACGGCGATTTTGAGGAACCGGCGTTCCTCCGGCACTGCATGGCCCTGGATATGGACGATGCGCTGCTGGCCAATATGCTTGGGGCCTACGGCATCCCCTGCGTGAAGCAGTATCCCAACGACGGGCAGTTCGGCAAGCTCATTCTGGGTATGAGCGGCACCGGCGTGGATGTGTATGTGCCGAAATCAATGTTGGAAGACGCGCTGACGTTATGCGAAGGAGTACCTGATGATGAGAACCTATAAGGAAGAATACCAACACTGGCTGGACAGTCCCGCCCTCAACGAGCAGGAGTGGGCGGAGCTCAATTCCATCGCCGGCGACGATAAGGAGATCGAGAGCCGCTTTTTCGCCCCGCTGTCCTTCGGCACGGCGGGCCTGCGCGGCACCATGAAGCTGGGGCTGCACCACATGAATATCCATGTCGTCCGCCACGCCACCCAGGCCTTCGCCAACGTTATTAAAAACGAGGGCGCCGAGGCCATGAAAAAGGGTATCGTGGTGGATTTCGACTGCCGCCACAACAGCGATGTGTTCGCCAGGGAGGCGGCCTGCGTCATGGCGGCCAACGGCATTTCGGTGCGCCTGTTCCCGTCGCTGCACCCCACGCCGGAGCTGAGCTTCGCCGTGCGGTACTACGGCGCCACCGCAGGCATCAACATCACCGCCAGCCATAACCCCAAGGAATATAACGGTTACAAGGTCTACTGGTCCGACGGCGCGCAGCTGCCGCCCCGGCACGCCGAAGCCATTGCCAGGCAGATGGAGGAGATCGACATTTTCACCGGCTTTTCCACCTGCGATTACGACGAAGCCGTCACGGACGGCCGCATCCGGCTGCTGGACGATGCCGTGGACGAGGCTTTTCTCCAGAAGGTGATGACCCAGGCCATCGACAGGGCTGTGGTCGAGCGCGTGGCGGAAAACTTTAAAGTCGTCTACACACCCTTCCACGGCTGCGGCTACAGGCTGGTGCCCGAGGCGCTGAAGCGTCTGGGCGTAAAACACCTGTATCCCGTGCCGGAGCAGATGGTCATCGACGGCGATTTTCCCACCGTGGAGAGCCCAAATCCCGAAAATCCTGAGGGCTTTACTCTGGCGGTGGCGCTGGCCAAGCAGGTCGGCAGCGATCTCATCATCGGCACCGATCCGGATTCCGACCGCATCGGCGTCATGGTCCGCGTGGGCGATGAATACAAGACCATCACCGGCAACCAGCTGGGCGTGCTGCTGCTGGATTATATCATCACGGCCCGCCGCGCCGACGGTACCCTGCCGAAGAATGCGGGGGCGGTGAAGAGCATCGTCACCACCGAGATGGCCCGGGAGGTCTGCGTCAAAAACGGCGTCCACATTGAGGACACCTTTACCGGCTTCAAATTCATGGCCGAGCGCGTGGCCGAGTGGGAAGCCGCCAGGTCCTATGCGTATATCTTCGCCTATGAGGAGAGCTACGGCTACATGATGGGCGACTATGTCCGGGACAAGGACGCGGTCACCGCCTCCATGATGGTGGCGGAGATGGCGGCATACTATTTCGAGAAGGGCATGACCCTGGCGGACGCCATGGACAGTCTTTACGCGAAATACGGCCAGTTCCGGGAGGAGACGCTGAATCTCGTCATGCCTGGACTGGACGGCCTGCAGAAAATGAAAGCGCTGATGGACGGCCTGCGGGCCAAGCCCCTGGCCGAGATATCCGGCACCACCGTGCTGCGGGTGCGGGACTATCTGAGCGGCAGCGTTTCCGTGGCGGAGCTGGGCAAGGTTGGCGAAACCGGCATCAAGGGCTCCAACGTGCTGTACTTCGAACTGGCCGACGGCACCAGCTTCATCGTGCGTCCCTCCGGCACCGAGCCGAAGATCAAGGTCTACATTCTGGCCCGGGGCGAAACCCGGGAGGAAGCGGACGCCAAGGTGGAAAAATACAAGGCATACGCGGAGACGCTGAAAAGGTAAGCAATGAACAAGCTTCTTGAACTGTTCGTAACCTTCGCCAAGGTCGGCGTCATGACCTTTGGCGGAGGTTACGCCATGATTCCCATCCTGGAGCGCGAGATCGTTGTCAACAAGCACTGGGCCACCAACGACGAGCTTATGGACTATTACGCCGTGGGCCAGTGCACTCCAGGAGTTATCGCCGTCAATACCTCGACGTTCATCGGCCAGAAAATCGCCGGGATCTGGGGCGGCATCATCGCCACGGCGGGCGTCATTTTCCCGTCCCTTGTCATCATAACCATCATCGCCGGCATCCTCACGCGCTTCGCCACCCTGCCCGCCGTGCAGAACGCCTTCGCGGGTGTGCGTGTGTGCGTATGCATACTGGTGTTCAACGCCGTGGTAAAGCTGTGGAAGAGTGCGGTGCGGGATAAGGTCACGCTGCTGATCTTTCTGGCGGTGTTCTTGCTGTCGGTGTTCGCGGATATTTCCCCGGTGATCTTTGTGCTGGCGGCCTCCGCGTGCGGCATCGTTTTTACGCAGATGGGGGTGCGGGGCAAATGATCTATCTGCGGCTTTTCTGGGAGTTTTTCAAGACCGGCCTGTTCGCCATCGGCGGCGGCATGGCCACCGTGCCGTTCCTGTATGCGATGTCCGACAAGACCGGCTGGTTCACGCACGCCCAACTGGCGGATATGATCGCCGTGGGCGAATCCACCCCCGGCCCCATCGGCGTGAACATGGCCACCTATGTGGGCTTTACCACTTCCGGCATCCTGGGCGGGGTGATCGCCACCGTGGGTCTGGTGGCCCCCTCGGTGATCATCATTCTCATCATCGCGAAGGTGCTGCAGCAGTTTCGGCAAAACAAATATGTAGACGCCGCTTTCTACGGGCTGCGCCCCTGTTCCGTGGGGCTCATCGCCGCCGCGGGCGTGCTGGTGGTGAAGATTGCCCTGTTCGACTTCGATCTTTACGCCAAAACCGGCTCGCTGGCGGACGTGTTCCGCTGGAAGTGCATCGCGCTGGCGGCGGCGCTGTTCGTGCTGACCAACTATGTGCCAAAACTGAAAAAGGTGCACCCCATCTTTTTCATCCTCGCCTCCGCGGCGGTGGGCGTCGCGTTTTCCTTTGGAGGCGCTTAAATCAAAAGCCCGCCCAGCAGCAGCGTGACGGCGGCGGAGATACAGCCGCTCAAAAGGCGCCCGGCCAAGTGCCGGACGCCTTTTACGTCCGTCCCCGCCAGCACGGCCATGGTCTGAAAATGTACGGATACGCCGCCCCAGCCCAGCAAAAACGACGCCAGCGAGAGATTGAGCGGGGTCAGGGCAAGCCCCTGCATGGCGCCGATGCCGCTGCCCAGCTCCAGCAGCCCGGTGAGCAGGCTGCGCACATAATGCAGCTCCAGCCCGGTGCGGGCGGCGATGACCCCGGTGAGCAGCGAGAAAACCCCCTGGGCGTCCAGCAGGCCCACCAGGATGCAGAAGATCACCACAAAGCCGCACACATTCAGCACCGCTACCACAGATTTTTTCACCGCCGCCGGGAGGGCGGAGGCAAGCCCCAGCGCCCGGGCGTCCGCGCGGGGCGGCGCGTTGGACACCGCTCCCCGGCGGGACAGCAGCGCCCCGGTCATCACGGCGGCCGTCACATGGGAAAAATACAGCAGCAGCCCCGCGCCGGAGGAACCGAACACCCCCACGCCTGCCGCCCCGATGATGAAGGCCGGGCCGGAGTTGTTGCAGAAGCCCAGCAGGTTTTCCGCTTCCTCCCGGGTGACGTCGCCTTTCTCCCGGGCCTCGGCCACCGCCGCCGCCCCCAGCGGGTAGCCGCCGGTGACGCCCAGCAGAAAGGCCGCCGCCCCGGTGCCGGACACGCCGAACAGCGCGCGCATGGGCTTTTCCAGCCGCCGCCCCAGCATTTTCGGCAATCCAAGCTCCGACAGCAGCACGGTTAGCACAAAAAAGGGCAGCAGCGTGGGCACGATGACCCGCGCGCACAGGTCCAGCCCGTAGCGGGAGGCTTCCAGCGCCTGACCGGGGCAGCACAGCAATGCGGCCAGCGCGCACAGCGCGGCGGCCACGGCGATCCGATTTCTCACAGAAACCACACTCCTCAGGTTTGTCCATGTATCAAACTATGCGCGGGAACATAAGTTTATACGGACTGGGGGTGCTGCAATGTGGAAGCTGTCGGCCATCCCGGAGGAGGTCGCGGATAAGCTGGACCTGCCTGGGGAGGTGCTGCCCGGGGTGCCCAGACTGACCATCACCGGCCGCAGCCGGGCGCTGATCGAAAACCACGGCGGACTGGTGAAGTACAGCGAGGACTGTATCGAGCTGGGCGGCAAGTCGAAGATCATCATCCGGGGGGACGGACTGCGTCTGGTGGCCATGACCAGGACGGACATGGTCATCGCGGGCCGCATCCTCTCCGCGGAGTATGAATAGAGGGGGCGGCCATGGAAAAACTGTATGAAGTCCTGCGGGGCACCGCCCGGGTGGAGATCGTGGGCGCACAGCCGGAAAAGCTGCTGACGGCGCTGGCCTTCCGGGGCGTGGAATTCTGGAACTGCACGCCGGTGGACGGCTGCACGATGCGGCTGACGATGTACGCCGGAAATTACCCGCAGGCGGAGGGCCTGGCCCGCCGCTGCGGGTGCCAGGTGCGCGCCGTGACCGACAGGGGGGGAAAAAAGCTGTGGCGCATGGTGAAGCGGCGGCGGTGGCTGGCCGCGCTGGCGGCGGCCTTCGCGGTGCTCATCGGGTGGTCGTCCCTCTATATCTGGGATATCGGCGTGGAGGGCAACGACACGGTGCCCGACGGGGTTATCCTGCGGGCGCTGGAGGAAAACGGCGTGGGCGTGGGTACCTACTGGCCCGCTATTTCCAACGACTATCTCCGCGCCTGCGTATTGCCGGAGCTGCCGGAGCTGTCGTGGCTGTCCGTGAACGTCCAATCCTCCCGGGCCGTGGTGAAGGTGCGGGAGCGGGTGGAGAAGCCTCGGCTTTGGGGCGAGAATATCCCCACCAATATCGTGGCGGCGAAAACGGGGATGATCACGAAGCTGTCCGTGCTGCAGGGAAAGCCGGTGGCGGGCGTGGGCAGCGCGGTGGTGGAGGGGGAAGTTATCGTATCCGGAGCCATGGACAGCCTCGCCGGCGGCACCCGCAAGGTCCACGCGCTGGCGGACGCGGAGGCCCATACCCTGTATGAGCTCACCGCCGTCTGCCCGGACACGGCGACAAAAAAGACGCAGGCGGGCGGGAAACACAGCCGCTTTGCCCTGATTATCGGCGAAAACCGCATAAATTTTTATCGCAGTGGTAGAAATGCACCCTCCGACTGTGATAAAATCAGTAAAACTATTCCGCTGTCCATCAAGGACGTGTTCACGCTGCCCGTGGCGCTGGTGAAGGAGACCTTTGTCCACTACACCTCCGCCGCCGGGGAGACATCCGATCAGGAGCGGCTGAAGGCCGATCTGCTGGCCGAGCTGAAAGACCGCATGGCGCCAAACGGACAGATCCTTTCCCGCACCTACGCGGTGAACCGGGCCAACGGGCTGGTCACAGTGACCCTGCGGGCGGAGTGTCTGGAGAATATCGCGGCGGAGGTCCCCATGACCCAGGCGGAGAAGGACGCCGTAGACTTTGCAAATCTGAACCCCAAAGAAGGAAAGAACGAATGATCGAACAAACTATCGAAGTGGAGCGGATGGAGCACGTCATCAGCGTGTTCGGCTCCTTCGACCAGAACCTGCGCATTATCGAGGAAGAACTGGGCGTGAAGGTCCTCAGCAGGGACGACAAGATCCACATCAGCGGCGAGGCGGAGGACGTTATGCACGCGGAGAAGGCCATCAACGGCCTGCTGGGCCTGGCGGCCAAGGGTGAGAACATCGACCCCCAGAACGTGCGCTACATCCTCAAGCTGGTGCGGGAAGGGAAGGAGACCAAGATCGGCGAGCTGGCCGGGGACGTGGTGTGCATCACGGCCAAGGGCAAGCCCATCAAGCCCAAAACCCTGGGGCAGAAGGAATACTGCGAGGCGATCACGCACAACACCGTCACGCTGGGCATCGGCCCCGCCGGCACGGGGAAGACCTATCTGGCCGTGGCCGCCGCCGTGGCGGCCTTCCGTGCGGAGGAGGTCAATCGCATCATCCTCACCCGGCCCGCCGTGGAAGCGGGGGAGCGGCTGGGCTTTCTGCCCGGCGACCTGCAGAGCAAAGTGGACCCCTATCTCCGCCCGCTGTACGACGCGCTGTTCGATATGCTGGGCGTGGACACCTATCAGAAATATCTGGAGCGGGGCAACATCGAGGTCGCGCCGCTGGCCTATATGCGCGGCCGCACGCTGGACGACAGCTTCATTATTCTCGACGAGGCCCAGAACACCTCCCGGGAGCAGATGAAGATGTTCCTCACCCGTCTGGGCTTCGGCTCCCGCATCGTCATCACCGGCGACATCACCCAGATCGACCTGCCGGAGGACAAGCAGTCCGGTCTGAAGGTGGCCATGAAGGTGCTGCAGGGCATTGACGATATCGCCATCTGCCAGCTTACCGGGGCGGACGTGGTGCGCCACCGGCTGGTGCAGAGGATCGTCGAGGCCTACGACGGCTACGAGGGCCGGGAAAAGAAATCCGCCCCCCGAAAGCCGCCCGCGGGCAAGACTGCGGCGTCCCGGAGGAAATCCCATGAAGCATGATATCTATTGCCGCCGGGACACGGCCGGAATGGGCGAGAATAACGCCGCGGCGCTGGTCCGGCGCGCGATTTGCGCCGCGCTGGACGCCGAGGGCGTGACGGACCGCTGCCTCGTCAGCGTCCTGCTCACCGACGAGGCGGGCATCCGCGCCCTCAACCGGAAATTTCGCGGTATCGACCGTGCCACGGACGTGCTGTCCTTCCCCGCAAACGAGCTGACGCCCGGCGCGTTCGACACCGCCTCCTGCGAGCGCGACCCCGAGACCGGGGACGTGCTGCTGGGCGACATGGCCATCTCGATCCCCCGGTGCCAGGCGCAGGGACAGGAATTCGGCCACGGTTTCGCGCGGGAGGTTCAATACCTCGCCGTCCACTCCACGCTGCATCTGCTGGGCTACGACCACATGGACGAGGGCCCCATGAAAAAGCGGATGCGCGCCCGGGAAAAAAAAATAATGGGAGACAACGAATGATTACAAAATCAGCCATGATCACGATCTGCGGCCGCCCCAACGTGGGCAAATCCACCCTGACCAACGCGCTGGTGGGGGAGAAAGTCGCCATCGTGTCCAATAAACCCCAGACTACCCGCAACCGCATCACCGCCATCGTCAACCGAGGGGACGCCCAGCTGGTGCTGCTGGACACGCCGGGCTTTCACCGGCCCCACGACCGCCTGGGCGACTATATGGTGAACGTGGTCAAGCAGAGCGTCGCCGCCGTGGACGGCGTGCTGCTGCTGGTGGAGCCCGTGGCCGGCGTGGGCGCGCAGGAGGCGGAGCTCATCTCCCGCATCAGGCAGAGCGGCGCCCCCGCCATTCTGGCCATCAACAAGATCGACACCGTGGAAAAGGCCCAGCTGTTGAAGATTATGTCAACCTACGCCGCGGCCTGCGATTTCGCCGCCATCGTGCCCATCTCCGCCAAGACCGGCGAGGGGCTGGACGAGCTCACGGAGGAACTCGTGAAGCTGGCCGTTCCCGGCCCGCAGCTGTTCCCGGAGGATATGATCACCGACCAGCCGGAGCGGCAGATCTGCGCGGAGCTGGTGCGGGAAAAGCTGCTGATCTGCCTCGACAAGGAGGTGCCCCACGGCACCGCTGTGGAGATCACAAAATTTCACGAGCGGGAGGACGGCCTGGTGGAGATCGACGCCACCATCTACTGCGAAAAGGACAGCCACAAGGGCATCATCATCGGCAGGCACGGGGCCATGCTGAAGAAAATCGGCGAGCTGGCCCGGACCGATATGGAAGGATTTCTGGACGCCAGGGTCTTTTTGCAGACCTGGGTCAAGGTCAAGGAGAACTGGCGGGATTCCGTGTCTCAGCTGCGGAATTTCGGCTTTACGGACGAATAATTTTTACCAGCTATAAAAATCGCTTTTCACGCCGAAACTAAAAGCGTGAGGTGGTTTTAATGACCGACGAACCTTTCTGGAACATTTTTACCGACACGGGCGACCCCCTGTGCTGGCTGATGAGCAGGGCGGCGGATAAGACTTCCCCTCCCGCGGAGAACAAGGATCGGGCGGCGGAGGAGCCCTCCGCGCCCGCGGATTGAAGGGCGGGTACATAGATGTTCCGAACCACGAAGGGCCTCGTTGTGCGGGAGGTCCGCTATAAAGAGGCCGACCGCATCCTCACGGTGCTCACGGAATCCGACGGCAAGATGACGGTGAAGGCCAGGGGCGCGCTGCGCAAGGGCAGCAAGACCGCCGCGGCCACCCAGTTTCTATGCTGGTCGGAGCTGACGCTTTTTCAAAACAAAGGCAAGTGGACGGTAAACGAGGCCTCCACCATCGAAGAATTCACGGGCCTGCGCGCGGACATTTCCGCGCTGGCGCTGGCCAGCTATTTTGCCGAAGCGCTGGAGGCCCTGACGGAGGAGGACGTGCCCGACCCGGCTGTGCTGCAACTGGGGCTCAATTCCCTGTACGCGCTGTCCAACCGCCTCTACCCGCCCGCCCAGATCAAGGCCGCCTTTGAAACGCGGCTGATGGTGCTGTCGGGCTATGAGCCCGACCTCTCGGGCTGCGCCGTGTGCGGCGCGGAGATGCCGGCCGAGCCGCTTTTCTCCGTGGAAAACGGCGTGGTGTGCTGCGCCGGATGCCGCAAGGCCGGGGCGGGGGAGACCGTCCACCTCACGCCCGCCGCGTTTTTGGCGCTGCGGTATTACTGCCGCGCCGACGCGAAAAGGCTCTTTTCCTTCCCCATCGCGGGGGAGGACGCGGATAAGCTGTCCGCCGCCGCCGAGTGCTATTTCCTCCGTCAGACGGAGCGGCGCTTCGGGACGCTGGACTATTGGAAAAAAATTAAGGATTGAATCATGACGACAAATTCCGAACTGTGTGAAAAATCCATGCGCACGCTGGAGCTGCCCGCCGTACTGGCCATGCTCTCCGCCGAGTGCGTCAGCACCGCGGCCAAAGAGAGCGCCGCGTCGCTGGCTCCCGCCGCGGAGCGGGCGGAGGTGCAGCGCCGGCTGGACGAGACCAGCGCCGCCAAGACCATGATGGTGGTGCGGGGTAGCCCGTCCTTTTCCGGGGTGCGGGACGTGCGCTCCTCTCTGGCCCGCGCCGATCTGGGCGGCAGCCTGAACACCCGGGAGCTGCTGGACATCGCGGGGGTGCTGCAATGCGCCCGGCTGGTGCGCGGCTACCTTGCGGACGACACCGTGGGACACACCTGCATCGACCCTCTGTTTTCGGCGCTGCGGGCCAATAAATTTCTGGAAGAAAAGATCGGTACCTCCATCGTTGGGGAGGATGAGATCGCCGACGCCGCCTCCCCGGAGCTGGCGGACCTCCGGCGCAGGATGCGGGCCGCGTCCTCCCGGGCGCGGGAGGCGCTGAACAGGATCATCTCCTCCCCGGGCTACGCCAAGGCCCTGCAGGAGCCGATCATAACCATGCGCTCCGACCGCTATGTGGTGCCCATCAAGGCCGAACATAAAAACGAGGTGCCCGGCCTTGTCCACGACGTGTCCTCCACGGGGGCCACGCTGTTCATCGAACCCATGGGCGCCGTGAAGGCCAACAACGAGCTGCGGGAGCTGGCCGCCAAGGAAAAACTGGAGATCGAGCGCATTCTGGCCGAGCTCTCCGCCGACTGCGCCGAGCGCCGGGACGATATTGATTCCGACTTTGAGATGCTCACCCGGCTGGATCTGATCTTTGCCAAGGCCAAGCTCTCCTACAAGCTGGACTGCCAGGCCCCGTCCCTGTCGGACAGGGGCGTGCTGCTGCACCGTGCGCGGCATCCGCTGCTGGCCAGGGCCACGGCGGTGCCCATCGACGTGGAGCTGGGCGACGAGTTCGACACGCTGGTCATCACCGGCCCCAATACCGGCGGCAAGACCGTCACCCTCAAGACCATCGGCCTTTTGTGCCTCATGGCCCGCTGCGGGCTGCACATCCCCGCGGCCGACGGCAGCAGCGTGTGCGTGTTTGACCATATTCTGGCCGACATCGGCGACGAGCAGAGCATCGAGCAAAACCTTTCCACCTTCTCCTCCCACATGACCAACACCGTGGGCATCCTGCGGGAATGCGGCCCCGGCTCGCTGCTGCTGTTCGACGAACTGGGCGCGGGTACCGACCCCACCGAGGGCGCGGCTCTGGCCATCTCCATCATCGAGCACGCCCGGGCCTCGGGCGCGGTCATCGCCGCCACCACCCACTACGCGGAACTGAAGGTCTATGCCACGGAGCAGCCGGGGGTGCAGAACGCCTCCTGCGAATTCGACGTGGAGACCCTGCGGCCCACCTACCGCCTGCTGGTGGGCATTCCGGGAAAATCCAACGCCTTCGCCATCTCCGCCCGGCTGGGGCTGGACGAGACCGTCATCGAGGACGCCAAAAAGCGCATCGGCGTGGAGAGCGCCAGCTTTGAGGCCACTATCGAGAAGCTGGAGCAGACCCGCCTGATGCTGGAGCGGGAGCGGGACGCTGTGTCCAAAAAGCTGCGGGAGGCGGAGGATAACGCCAAAAAGTCCGCCATGCTTAAGGCGGAGCTCTCGGTGCGGCTGGACAAGGCCAACGAAAAAAGCCGCCGGGAGGCGGAGCAGATCATCGCCGGCGCCCGGCGCACGGCGGAGGAGACCTTTGCCGAGCTGGACGAAATGCGCCGGGAGATGAGCGAAGCGGAGGACGCCGCCGCGGTGAACGCCGCGAGGAGCGAACTGCGGCGGAAGCTCAACGAATCGGAAGAAAAATTCGGCGCCGCCCCCAGGGAGCGGGCGGAGGATAAGACCTCCGCCCGCCCGGTGAAGGCCGGGGACGTGGTGCAGATCAAGTCCATGGGCGTGAAGGCCACGGTGATCTCCGTGTCGCCGGATCGCACGCTGTCGCTGCGGGCGGGCATCATGAACGTTACCGCCCGGGAGGACGAGGTCTATCTGCTGGAGGGGGAGAAAGCGCCGGCGGCGAAGACCGTGTCCAGGAGCAGCCGCCAGCTCCATGCCGCGGTCCCCGCGGAGATCGACCTGCGGGGCATGGATGCGCTGGAGGCCGTCATGGCGGCGGAGCGGTATCTGGACACGGCCGTCATGGGTAAACTCTCCACAGTGACACTCATCCACGGCAAGGGTACCGGCGTGCTGCGCAAGGCGGTGCAGGATATGCTAAAAAAGAACAAGGCTGTCAAGTCCTTCCGGCTGGGCAACTACGGGGAGGGCGAAACCGGCGTTACTATCGTCGAACTGAAATAAAAATGCCCCGGTCCAAAGGCTCAATCATGTGTAAATCAACAAATCGCACAAAAACAATTGACGGTTTTTCATTTTTTTGCTAAATTAGGAGTACTGAAATAGACCAACTGTGTCCAACATTATGATTTGGGAGTGGCGAGTATGAAAACAAAAGAAGTAGTCATTAATAACCAGGTAGGTCTCCACGCGAGACCCGCAACTTTCTTTATTCAGAAAGCCAACGAGTTCAAGAGCGGCATCTGGATCGAGAAGGACGACAGACGCGTCAACGCCAAGAGCTTGCTGGGCGTCCTGTCCCTCGGCATCGTCAAGGGCACCGCCATCAACATCATTGCCGACGGCGCAGATGAGGAAGAAGCCATTCGGACGCTTTCCGAACTCATTGACTCCGACTTTTCCGAGTGATAGAAAACGAACAGAGACTAAGGGCGTGTATTTTACACGCCCTTGTTTTATAAGGACAGAATATGGAAAACATAGAACGAAAGAAGAACCTCGCCATTCTGGAGGTACTGTTGTGTGCCGCCCTGTGGAGCACGGCGGGCATTTTTATCAAGCTGCTCCCCTGGAACAGCTTCGTCATCTCCGGGGTGCGCAGCGCCATCGCGGGCACGGTGGTGTTCTTCTATATGCGCGTCCGGCGCTATCCCTTCGCCGTCAACAGGCACAGCCTCTTTTCCGCGGTGACTCTCTGCGGCACCATGATCCTGTTTGTGACGGCCAACAAGCTCACCACGGCGGCCAACGCCATTGTGCTGCAATTTACCTCTCCGGTGTTCATCATGCTCATCTCGGCGCTGTTTCTCGGCACGCGCTTTTCCAAGGCCGACATCCTCGCGGTGGCGGTGACCATGGGCGGGATCTCGCTGTTCTTTTTTGAAAAGCTGGGCAGCGGCGGCCTGCTGGGAAATTTCCTGGCGCTGGGCGCTGGCCTGAGCTTCGGCTGCTACTATATCAGTCTGGGCCGGTGCCCGGAAAACGAGCGCCTCAGCGGTATCGTTATTGCCAATCTGCTCACCGCGCTGGTGGGTGTCCCGTTCCTGTTCACCACGCACCCGGCGCTGTCCGGCGCGCCGCTGCTGTATATCGTCCTGCTGGGCGTGTTCCAGCTGGGCATCCCTTACGCGCTGCTGGCCGCGGGCAGCGAATATTGCCCGCCGCTGGCCTGCTCGCTGCTGGGGGCGCTGGAGCCGCTGCTGAATCCCGTGTGGGTGTTCCTTTTCGACGGCGAGGCCCCCGGCCCCTTCGCGCTGATCGGCGGCGCTGTCGTCATTGCCACCATCACCGTCTGGTGCGTCTACAAAGATAAAAAAGCGAAAGCGGAGGCGGCGGTGCAATGACGGCCAGAATACCGGAGCTCGCCCAAAAAGCCAATAATCTGCCCCTGCTGCCCGGCGTGTATATCATGCTGGACGAAAAGGGCGAGGTCATCTATGTCGGCAAGGCCAAAAAGCTGAAAAACCGTGTGTCCAGCTACTTCCACGGCGAGCACCTGCCCAAGGTGGCCGCCATGGTGGAGAAAGTGGCGGATTTCAGCGTCATTGTGGCCAATTCCGAATTCGAAGCCCTGGTGCTGGAAAACTCACTGATCAAGCGCCACCAGCCGCATTACAACATCCTCCTCAAGGACGACAAGGGCTACCCCTTCATCCGGCTGGATACCGCCGCCGAGTATCCCTCGTTTTCCATCGTTCATGCCGCCCTGAAGGACGGGGCCCGCTACTTCGGCCCGTACGGCGGCCGGGGCGTGACCGCCGAGATCATCGACACTATTTCCAAGACTCTGCGCCTGCCCACCTGCGCCCGCAAATTTCCCCGGGACGTGGGGAAAGGCAGGCCCTGCTTGAATTACCACATGGGCGCCTGCGCGGGCTGGTGCCTCAAAAGCGCCGACCCGGCGGAGTACCGGGAGGCGATCCGTCAGGCCGAGCTGATTTTGGACGGCAGGACGGCGGAGCTCACGGAAAGCCTCACCGCCCGGATGGACGAGGCCGCCGAGAGCCTCCGCTTTGAGGCCGCCGCGGAATTCCGGGATCGGGTACGGGCCATCGAGGGCCTGTCCAACCGCCAGCGGGTCATCTCCACCGCTTTTGCCGATACCGACGCCGTGGGCTTCTGCCGGGGCGCGAAAAGCTGCTTCACCGTGCTGCACTTCATCAACGGCGATCTGGCCGGCAAGGACTTTGAGCTCATTGCCGAGCCGTTGGAGGACGATGCCGGGGCCGTGTCCGATCTGGTGCGTCAATATTATGTCAACCGAAACGCCTGGCCCCGGACCATCCTTCTGCCCTGCGATATCGAGGACGGGGAGGAACTGGCCCGGCTGCTGACCGAGACTGCGGGGCGCAGGGTGTCCGTGGAGACCCCCCAACGGGGGGAGCGGGCCCGGCTGACCGAGACGGCGGCCATGAACGCCCGGGAAGAGTGCCTGCGTTTTACCACGGCCCAGCAGCGGCGGAGCAAGTCGCTGGAAAAGCTGCAAAAAGCGCTGGAACTGGAGACTTCCCCCCGGCGGATCGAGGCTTTTGACGTATCAAACCTGGGCGATACCGGCATTGTGGCGGCGATGACCGTCCATGTGGACGGCAAGCCGCTGAAGCGCGACTACCGCAAGTTTCGCATCCGGGAGCTGGAGATCCGGGACGATTACGCCAGTATGCGGCAGGCGGTGGAGCGCCGTTTCCGCCGCTATCTGGAAGGGGACGAGCGTTTCGCCCCACTGCCCGATCTGCTGCTGATCGACGGCGGCGCCGCCCACGCCGCGGCCGCGGCGGAGGTGCTGACTGAGCTGGGGCTGTGCGGCGTGCCGGTGTGGGGCATGGTCAAGGACGACCGCCATCGCACCCGGGCCCTGGTGGGGCCGGACGGGCGCGAGACGGGCATCAGCGCCGATCCGGGCCTGTTCGCGCTGATCGGCGGCATTCAGGAGGAAACCCACCGCTTTGCCATCGAGTATCAGCGTGCCCTGCGGATGGAAAACATCGGCTCCGAGCTGGACAGGATCAGCGGGGTGGGGGATAAGCGGCGGGGCGAACTGCTGAAGCAGTTCAAGACCATCAAAGCCATCAAAGCCGCAAGCGTCGAGGAGCTGTGCGCCGTGGTGCCGAAAAACACGGCCAGAGCCGTCTATGATTTTTACCATACGGAGGACAGAGAATGAGAGTCATCACAGGCACGGCCCGCGGCCGCAAGCTGAAGGCCCCGGAAAATTATGATATCCGGCCCACCACCGACGGGGTGAAGGAGGCCGTTTTCAACATCGTCCAGTTCGATGTGGAGGGCCGCCGGGTGCTGGATCTGTTCGCGGGCACCGGCCAATTGGGCATCGAAGCCCTCAGCCGGGGTGCCAGGGAGTGCGTGTTCGTGGACAGCGACAAGACCGCCGCCGCCATCGTGCGGGACAATCTCAGGGCCTGCGCCCTGGCCGGACAGGTCTACCAGTCCGACGCCCTGAGCTATCTGGACGGCTGCGGAAAATTCGACCTGATTTTTCTTGATCCGCCCTATGATTCCGGGCTTTACGACGAAATCGTGCACAAAATCAATTTGGTTGACATATTATCCGATGGTGGTATAATAATTTGCGAAAGTCGGCGGGAAACGTCGATGCCGGCAGTTGCCGCGCCTTACTTCGCGGGCCGGGAGTACGTTTACGGCAAAGTGAAGATCACAGTCTATCGCAGGGAGAACAGTATATGAGCATCGCCATTTGCCCCGGCAGCTTCGACCCCATCACACTGGGTCATCTCAACATTATCCGCCGGACCTCCAGGATCTTCGACCAGGTGATCGTCTGCATCATGCTTAACTCCACCAAGACCCAGCCCATGTTTTCCATTGACGAGCGGGAAGATATGGTGCGCCGGGCCGTAAAGCGCTATCACAACGTGGAGGTGGACACCTTCGACGGACTGCTGGCCGAAGCCGCGCGGAAATACCCCGGGGCTGTTCTGGTCAAGGGGCTGCGTGCCACCTCCGATTTTGAATACGAGTTCCAGATGAATCTCATCAACAAGAAGATCAATCCCCGGCTGGAAACCATGTTTCTCACCTCGGACGAGAAGTATACCTACCTCAGCTCTTCGGTGGTGCGGGAAATGGCCCGTTACAACGGCGACCTCACCGGCCTTGTGCCAAACGAGATAATTGACGAGGTCATGGAAAAGGCGAAATTTGGGAGGCGGAACGATGGATAATGAAGTGATGGAACTGGTCGAGACCCTGTACACCATGATATCCGAGGCCTGGGGCGTCCCCCTGGGCAATGACAAGTGCATCGTGGAGCGCGACAAGGCCCTGGAGATCCTTGACGAGATCAAGACCGCCATGCCCGTGGAGCTGGCCGAGGCAAAGCGGCTGGTCTCCGCCAGAGACGAGTTTATTTCCAACGCCAAACGCGAAGCCGAATCCGTGCGCAAGCTGGCCGAGGAAAAGGCCCGCAGCATGGTGGAGGAGCAGGAGGTCATCCGCGTGGCCCGCGCCCGCGCCAACGAGATGATGGCTTCCGCCCAGGCCAAATCCGATGAACTGAAGCGGCTGGCCGGCAAATATGCGGACGATGTGCTCCGCACCACGGAGGAGACCGTCACCGCCGCTATGAATCAGGTCCACGCCCAGCGAGCCGCTTTCCGCAGCGTGGCCGGCGGCGTACTGCCCCAGGCGCAGCCCGCTCAGGCCTCTTCCCGCGCGCCGGAGGCCCGCATTACCACCCTGTCCTCCAAAGAACTGCGCGAGTAAATTCCCTTTCCAAATTTTTTCCGATTTTCCTGAATACTATATTTTGCGTTTTTTTGCGCCTCCCGGCAGCGGGGGGCGCAATTTTTTGTGTTGTGACAAAAAATGTAACTGGAATGTCAGAACTTTCCGTGAAAAATCAACAATTTTATGCTTGCATTTTATTTGCACCGCCTTTATAATTAAGCCACAAAGTGGAGCAAAGTGGTGGGAAGTGTTTTATTTCCCCACAGTGAGGCAAAGAGGTGGAGAGCATGGCCGGCATGACGGGCGAATATCAGCACAGTCTGGACGCGAAGGGCAGGCTCTTTATTCCTGCCAAGCTCCGGGAGGATCTGGGCGACGTTTTTTACGTCACCATTTCCATGGACAAATGCCTCTCCGCCTATTCGGGGGAGAGCTGGCAGGCGTTTTCCGACAAGGTCAATGCGATGCCTTATGTGAAGCAGCGCAAAATGCGCCCGCTGTTTGCCTACGCCACCCGCTGCGAGCTGGACAGTCAGGGCCGCATCCTGCTGCCGCAGAATCTGCGGGACTTTGCCGGTCTCACCAAAAACGTCACCGTGGTCGGCAGCAACAACCACGCGGAGTTCTGGGACAGCGACAGCTGGCAGCCGGTCCGCGCGGAGGAGATCACGCCGGAGAATATTGCCGCCGTGATGGAAGAACTGGAGTTCTGATATGGCTGAACATGTGCCGGTGTTGCTTGCCGAGTGCATCGAAAATCTGAATATCGACCCCAACGGCGTCTATGTGGACGGCACGGTGGGGCTGGGCGGCCATTCGTGTGAGATCGCCCGCCGGCTCACCGGCGGCAGGCTGATCGGCATCGACAGGGACGAGACCGCTATTGCGCGCGCCGGAGAGCGCCTGCGTGAGTTTGGCGGCATGGTCACGCTGGTTCACGGCAATTTCTGCAACATCCCCGAGCTGCTGGACGAGCTGGGCGTGGGCAAGGTCAACGGAATGCTGTTCGACCTGGGTGTGTCCTCCCCTCAACTGGACGAGAGCGACCGGGGTTTTTCCTATATGAATGACGCCCCGCTGGATATGCGCATGGACCAGAGCAACACGCTGTCCGCGTGGCTGGTGATCAACAAATGGCCTCAGGAGAAGCTGGAACGCATCCTCCGGGATTACGGCGAGGAGCGGTATTTCCGCCGTGTGGCGTCCGCCATCATCGCCCACCGGGAGGAAAAGCCCGTGGAATCCACGCTGGAGCTGGTGGACATCATCAAGAGCGCCATGCCCGGCGCGGCCCTGCGGGAAAAACAGCACCCCGCCAAGCGGTCGTTTCAGGCCATCCGTATCGCCGTGAACGACGAGCTGGGCGCGGTGGAGGCCATGATGGACACCGTGCCGGACCGGCTGGAGAAGGGCGGAAGGCTCTGCGTCATCAGCTTCCATTCACTGGAGGACCGCATCGTCAAGACCGCCATTGCCGCCCGTGAAAAAGGCTGCACCTGCCCGCGCGAGGCGCCTATCTGCACCTGCGGCTTTGTACAGACTCTGAAAAGCGTGACGAGGAAACCCATCGTGCCGTCGGAAGAAGAAGTCGAAAGAAACCCCCGGGCCCGCAGCGCCAAGCTGCGCGTGGCCCAGCGGGTTTGACGGAAAAAGGAGCGCATCATGGCACAGACAAAGAAAGTCAGATACGGGCAGAACGCGGTGAACGGCAATCTGGCCTACGACTATGACAACCCCGCCCTGTATCCGGAATACGAATACGGCAGGCCGCTGGACATCCCCGCAAAGCCAGAAGTGCGGGAGGAGGTCGTCCCGCAGACGGAGGTTCTCACCCGGCAGAGCGTCTCTCCGCTGGCGCTGTTCGGCTTCGCCGCGGCGGCCGTGCTGCTGGTGTTCAGCCTGATGGCCCGGGTGCAGTTCACCCAGGTGTCCGCAGAGACCGCCAAGCTGGAGAGCCAGCTGACCGAGCTCAACGGGGAGCAGTCCAAGCTGACCATCGCCTATGAGAGCGCGCTGAATCTCACCGATATCGAAAACTACGCCATCAACACGCTGGGGATGCAGAAGCCCCGCGCCGATCAGGTGCACTATGTCAGCTCCTCCGCGCAGGACAAAGCCGAGATTCTTAACGGCACCGACGGCGCCGTGACGGGCAAGGCCGGCGACATCGTCGATTCGCTGAAGTCATACTTTGGTTGACGGCGGCAGTATAATAGGAGAAGACGGGCAGGAACATCCATCGCAAGGAGCAAAGATATGGCTAATATTTCCTCGGGAGATACCCCAAACCGGGGACCAACTAAATCCATGCTTCGCCGCACACTGGTATTGATGATCGTGTGCGGCATAGTTGCATTTATAGTGCTGGCGATCAAGCTGTTCGACATCCAGATCGTCAACCACGATTACTACGAGGGACTGGCGCTGGCCAACCAGGTGCGCACCACCTCGGAGTCCGCCAGCCGCGGCACCATCTACGACACCAACATGAAGGTGCTGGCCATGTCCGCGGATGTGGACAATGTCTTTATCAGTCCCGCGGAGATCAAGCGCAACAAGGAGGACCCCGCGCTGATCGCGCAGGGCCTGTCCCAGATTCTCGGCGTGGATTACGCCGGTATTCTGGAGCGCACGAAAAAAACCGATTCCTGGTATGAGACCGTGGCCCGCAAGGTGGAATCCGGCGTGGCCGATCAGGTGCGGGAGTTCATCAAATCCAACAAACTCACCGGCGTCCATCTGGAGGCCGACACCAAGCGGTATTATCCCTACGATTCGCTGGCCTGCCAGGTCATCGGCTTCGTGGGCACGGACAATACCGGCCTGGGCGGCGTGGAAGCGGAGTACAATTCCGTCCTCACCGGCAAAAACGGCAGGACGGTCCGGGCGTCCACGGCGGCGGGCTCCGATCTGCTGTTTACCAAATTTGAAGATTACACCAATTCCGAGAATGGCTACAACGCCGTCCTCACGATCGACGCCACCATCCAGTACTATATGCAGAAGCACCTGGAGCAGGCGGTGAAGGACTACGACATCCAGAACGGCGCGGGCGCCATCGCCATGGATGTGAAGACCGGCGCCATTCTGGGCATGGTGTCCCTCAACGGCTTCGATCTGAACAACTATCTCGCGGTGGACAAGGGCGTGCAGGATCTGGCCGACGCGGCCGACACCAAGGAGGAATCCAGCCAGATCATCGCCGATGCCCAGCAAAAACAGTGGCGCAACAAGTGCCTTTCCGATACCTACGAGCCGGGCTCCACTTTCAAGATCCTGACCCTGTCCATGGCCCTGCAGGAGGGCGTCGTCAACGAAAACAGCACCTTCTACTGCGGCGGCAGCATCTCCGTCCCGGGCGACGCCCCCGGCCAGAGCCGCAAATGCTGGAAAGCCGGCGGCCACGGCACTCAGACGCTGATCCAGGCCGTGCAGCACTCCTGCAACGTGGCCTTTATCCGGATCGGCCTTCTGGTAGGCGAAAAGAAATTCTATGATTACTGCGACGCTTTCGGCCTGCTCAACAAGAGCGACAACCCGGACGCGCCGCTCACCGCCACCACCGGCATCGACCTCGGCGGGGAATCCGGCAGCCTATGGTGGAATGAAAACACGTTCTGCAATCCGAAAAATCAGACTCAGCTTGCCGCCGCCTCCTTCGGCCAGACCTTCAACATCACGCCGCTGCAGCTGATCACGGCGGTCAGCGCCTGCGTCAATGGCGGCAGCCTGATGCAGCCCTACGTGGTGCGCGAGCTCACCGATTCCGACGGCAACGTGGTGTTCAGCCGCCAGCCCACCACCGTGCGGCAGGTCATCAGCCAGGATACCAGCAAAGAGGTCTGCAAGATCCTGGAAAAGGTTGTCAACGACCCCGTGGAGGGCACCGGCAAGAACGCCTACGTGGCGGGCTACCGCATCGGCGGCAAGACGGGCACCTCTGAAAATGTTGCCAGAATCGCCGCTACCGGCGAGCACGACTATATCGTCTCCTTCATCGGCTTCGCCCCGGCGGACGATCCCAAAATCGCGATTCTCGTGTTCCTGGACTCGCCTAAACAGCCCTCCAAAGTTTACATCTCAGGCGGCCAGATGGGCGCGCCCACCGTGGGCGCCATGTTTGAGGATATCCTGCCCTACATGGGTGTGGAGCCCGAGTACACCGCCGAGGAGAAAGCCAATCTGGATAAATCCGTGCCCAACGTCAAGACCGTGGATCTCACCACGGCGGAGAAAACCCTGAAGGATGCCGGATTGACCTATCGCGTCATCGGTTCCGGCGGCACCGTCACCGATCAGCTTCCCGCGGCGAACGCCGTGGTGGCGGCGGGCAGCCAGATCATCCTGTACGCGGACGCCGCGCCGTCCGATTCCACGGAGACCATGATCGATCTCACCGACCTGACCTACGACATTGCCCGGGACCGGCTGGCCTACTACGGCCTGTTTATCAGCACCTCCAGCTCGGTGTCCGACCCGTCCACGCAGCGTGTCACCGCCCAGTCCGTGGCGGTGGGTACGGACGTCAAGCACGGCACCGTAGTCAATGTGACCCTGGTTACCAACAATACCAGTATGCTTGGACGCTATTAAAGGTGAATGAAATGAAACTGAACGACATTCTGAAAAATGTGACCGCTCTTGAGACCGGCGCCGACGGAGAGATGGAGATCACCGGCGTGAGCTACGATTCACGGGCCACACAGCCCGGGGACGTGTTCGTGGCCATCCGCGGCTTCGATACCGACGGGCACCGATACATTCCCGACGCTGTGAAAAAGGGCGCCGTGGCGGTGATCTGCGAGGAAAAGCCGGGAGTGGATATCCCCTATGTGCTGGTGGAAAACAGCCGTTACGCGCTGGCCGTGGCCAGCCGGGACTTCTTCGGCGATCCGGAATCGCAGATGACCATAATCGGCATCACCGGCACCAACGGCAAGACCACCTCCGCTTTTCTCCTTAAGCATCTGCTGGAGACCCGGCCGGGCTACAAGGTGGGGCTGGTGGGTACCGTCGGCAACATGATCGGCGGGACGATGCTGCACACGGAGCGCACCACGCCCGAGAGCTATGAGCTCCAGAAGCTGTTCCGGGAGATGCTGGACGCGGGCTGCACCCATGTGGTGATGGAGGTCTCGTCGCATTCACTGGTGCTGGACAGAGTGGCCGGAATCCATTATAACGTCGGCATTTTCACCAATCTTACGCAGGACCATCTTGACTTTCACAAGACAATGGAGGATTATGCTAAGGCCAAGTCTCTCCTGTTTGGCCGGTGCGACAAGGCCTGCATCAATCTGGACAATGCGTGGTCGCAGTATATGATCGACGCCGCAAAGTGCCCTGTGACCACGTTTTCCATCCGCTCCAACAGCGCCGACCTCACTGCCAACGATATCCGGCTCTCCGCCGCCGGGGCCAAATTCTGCGCGCTGTACGGCGGGGATCTGCAGCGGGTCAGCCTGCACAGCCCGGGCCTGTTCTCCGTACACAACGCCATGGGCGCCATCGCGGCGGGACTGTGCCTGGGCTTCAGTCTTTCGGAATGCTGCGATGCCATGAGCAGCGCGGCGGGCGTGAAGGGCAGGGTGGAGGTCGTGCCCACGCCGCCGGATTACACCATCGTCATCGACTATGCCCACACGCCGGACGCGCTGGAAAACGTGCTGAAGACGCTGCGCGAGGTTTCGGAGGGCCGCCTGGTGGCCCTGTTCGGCTGCGGCGGCGACAGGGATAAGACCAAACGCCCCAGGATGGGCGCCATCGCCGCGGACAACGCGGACCTTTGCGTCGTCACCTCCGACAATCCCCGTACCGAGGAGCCTGAAGCCATCATCGCCGACATTCTGGCGGGCATGAAGGGCAAGCACACGCCGGTGAAGGTCATCCCCGACCGGATCGAGGCCATCTGCTGGGCTATCGACAACCACTGCCCCGGAGATGTGATCCTTCTGGCGGGCAAGGGCCATGAGGATTACCAGGTGGTGGGGCATGAAAAACATCACATGGACGAGCGGGAGATCGTGGCGGAACACTTGAGAAAAGAGAAGGAATAACCAATGACCATAAAGCTGATTCTGGCCTTTATAATCGCGTTTCTGGTGTCCACGGCCATGGGCAGGTACTACATCCCCTGGCTGCGGAAGATCAAGGCCGGACAGACCATCAAGGAGATCGGCCCCAGCTGGCATATGTCCAAACAGGGCACCCCCACCATGGGCGGCGTGCTGTTTATCACGGCGGTTGCCGTGGTATGCCTCACGGTGGGTTTCGGCTGTATGCTGGACGGCGAATGGGGCCACATGATCGTGCTGTTATTCGCACTGATCTTCGGCGCCATCGGTTTTCTGGACGACTGGGAAAAGCTGAAAAAAAAGCAGAATCTGGGCTTGAGCGCCAAAGCGAAATTCCTGCTGCAGCTGGTGGCCGCGCTGGTGTTCCTGCTGCTGATGCGGGAGCTGGGCTATTGTATGCCCCATTTCTACATTCCGTTTTGGAACGTGACGGTGGAGATGGCCCCCTGGCTCTACTTCGTCTTTGCCGCGTTCATCATCGTGGGCACGGTCAACGCCGTCAACCTCACGGACGGGGTGGACGGCCTGGCCGCCGGAACCTCCATGCCGGTGTGTTTTTTCTTCGTCATGGTGACCTTCCTGTGGGGCACGCAGTTCCTGGCGCTGGGCATCTTTGCCTCCGGCCTGCTGGGCGGCCTGCTGGGCTTTCTGGTGTATAACTACAATCCCGCCAAGGTCTTTATGGGCGATACCGGCTCGCTTTTTCTGGGCGGCGCCATCGCCGCGCTGGCCTTCGCCTTCGATATGCCGCTGATCCTGGTGCCGCTGGGCGTCATGTTTATCATCGAGACCCTGTCCGACATCATTCAGGTGGGCTACTTTAAGATCAGCCACGGCAAGCGGGTATTCAAAATGGCCCCCTTCCATCATCATCTGGAGATGGGCGGCTGGTCAGGCCGGAAATGGAGCGAGAAGCAGCTGTTCGCGCTGTATTCCTGTGTCACGCTGGCCATGGCCGTCCTGTCCTTTATCGGCGTTTACGGCCGGTTTCGATAAGCATTTCCCTGAAAGGAGCGGAAAATGGACTATACGCAGGAGCGACTGGGCGCCAACGGGCGTATTGCCGACTATTCTCTGGACAAAAGCATACGGCGCGGCCCGGTGGACATCCCGTTTCTGCTGCTGGTACTGATCCTGCTCGCCATCGGCGTGGTCATGCTGCTCTCGGCCAGCTACGCCCGGGCCTATTACAGCGGCAATACACCGACCTATTATTTCACCCGCCAGCTGGTGTTCGCCCTGCTGGGCGTGGCCGCCATGCTGTTCCTCTCCCGGCTGCCGATGGGCTTTTACCGCCGGTGGAGCATGTGGGTGCTGGCCGCAGCCATCGCGCTGCTGGTGCTGGTACCCGTCATCGGCACCGCTTCCCACGGCTCCCGCCGCTGGATCAATCTGGGTTTCACCACGCTGCAGCCCTCCGAGATCGCCAAGATCGGCGTTATTCTGGCTTTTGCCACCATGATCTGCAAGTTCAAGGGCGCCATGAAGATCCCAAAATACGGCATCGTTCCCTTTGCCGTCATCCTAGTGGTCATTGTGGGCCTGCTGGTGCTGGAGCCGCACCTTTCAGCCTCCATCATCATTCTGCTGGTGGGCGCCGCGATGCTGTTTCTGGGCGGCGTGCAGCTTTACTGGTTCGGCGCGGCGGCGGTGCTGGGCGCGGGCGGCATTTTGATGTATATCAAGTTCTTCGGCTACGCCTCCGACCGTATCACAGCCTGGCGCGATCCGCTGGCCGACACCTCGGACACCGCCTATCAGATCATGCAGTCCCTCTATTCCATCGGCTCCGGCGGTCTCACCGGCCTGGGACTGGGCATGAGCCGCCAGAAGTACCTGTATCTGCCGGAGGAACACAACGATTTTATCTTTTCCATCGTGTGCGAGGAACTGGGCTATATCGGCGCCATTGTCATTCTCATTCTGTTCGCGCTGCTCATCATACGGGGCTACTGGCTGGCAATGCACTCCAGGGACCGCTTTTCCTACCTTGTCTGCGCCGGCATCACCACGCTGCTGGCCATTCAGGTTATTTTCAACGTGGCCGTGGTCACCAACCTCATCCCCTGTACCGGCGTGTCGCTGCCGTTCTTCTCATCCGGCGGCACGGCGCTGCTGCTGCAGCTGAGTGAAATGGGCATCATCCTCAGTATGTCCCGGGATATTCCCGCCAAAAAAGTGGCCGCGCCACCAAAGAAAGACGAATAGAAGGGGCGGGAGAGTTCCCGCCCTTTGCGATAATTTGAGAAACCGCCGGGATTGACAAATGGCCTGCGGTGCTTTGCGTTGGAATAAGCGCTCTGGAGGAATCGATCATGAACTTCTTATTTACCTGCGGCGGCACCGCAGGTCATATCAATCCCGCGCTGGCGGTAGCGGGACGGCTGCGGGAGCTGATGCCCGACTGCGGCGTCCTTTTCGTCGGCGCGGAAGGGAAGATGGAGACAGACCTTGTGCCCCGGGAGGGCTACGAGATCCGTACGGTCAATATCACCAACGTGTCCCGCGGCCACAGTCTGGACGCCGTGCTGCATAACATCGGCACCATGAAAAACGTGGTGGCCGCCACCCGCGAGGCGAAAATTATTATCAGGGCTTACAAGCCCGACGTGGCCATCGGCACGGGGGGCTATGTGTGCTACCCGGTGCTCCGGGCCGCCCACGAGCTGCGCATCCCCACCGCTGTACACGAATCCAATGCTGTCCCGGGCCTGACCACAAAAATGCTGGCCGGCAGCGTAGATGCCGTGATGGTGGGCTTTGAGGAGAGCCGGGATTTTTACCCTCACCCGGAAAAGGTGGCCGTCACCGGGACGCCGGTGCGCCGCGGGTTTGCCCGCTACTCGCCGCGGCAGGCCAAGGCCGAGCTGGGGCTGCCGCCGGATAAGCCGCTGGTCGTTTCGGTGTGGGGCTCGCTGGGCGCTGCCCACATGAACGGCGTCATGGAAGATTTTATAGCGCGGGCCGGGAGCGATCCCGGCTTCGCGCTGATCCATGCCTCGGGCAGCAACGGCTTTGAGGGCATGAAGGAAAAACTGGCCGAGACCGCGCCGGATCATGCCAGATACGGCATGGACGTGCGGGAGTATATCTACGATATGCCCCGGGTCATGGCGGCGGCGGACCTGATCCTGTGCCGCTCCGGCGCGTCCACGCTGGCGGAGCTCACCTATCTGGGCAAACCGGTGATCCTGGTGCCCTCGCCCAACGTAACCAACAACCATCAAGAGAAGAACGCCCGGGTCATTGAAAAGGCCGGCGGCGCCAAGGTGCTGCTGGAGGGCGAGTTCGACGCGGCGCTGCTGCTGGAGACAGTTAAGACCCTGTTGGCCGACCCGGAGGGCCTGCGCGGGATGGCCGCGGCAATGAAGTCGCTGGCCGTGCCGGATGCCGCGGAAAAGATTACGGAGATCGTGCTGTCGCTCTGCAGATAGCCCCGCTGGCAAAAAACCTCCCTTGCGCATAAGATGGCATGATTGCGACCCGAGTGGAAAATCTGCCGCGTTCGGGAGGAAAACTATGAGCATCTGGCATATACACGGAGAGAGACCGCTGGAAGGCGCGTGCTTTGTACAGGGAGCGAAAAATGCCGCGCTGCCTATCATGGCGGCGTCCATCCTGTGCCCGGCGAGAAGCGAGCTGATGAACGTGCCGCGCATCGCGGATGTGCGCAATACGCTGGCGATTCTGCGGGCGCTGGGCTGCCGCGCGGAGCAGGACGGCTGCGATGTGTCCATTGACAGCGCGGGCCTGTGTTCCCCGGCCATTCCCCGGACCCTGATGGAGGGAATGCGATCCTCCGTCATTTTCCTGGGGGCGCTGCTGGCCCGCTGCGGCGAGGCCCGCATCTCCATGCCGGGCGGCTGCAATTTAGGCGCGCGGCCCATCGACCTTCACCTGTCCGCGCTGCGGGACATGGGCGCAGACATCGTCGAATCGGAAAAAGAGATCGTCTGCACCGCGCCCAAGCTGCACGGCGCGCATATCCGCTTTCCCATTCCCAGCGTGGGCGCCACGGAAAATGTGCTGCTGGCGGCCTGCGCCGCCGAAGGGGAGACCGTGATCGAAAACGCGGCCAGGGAACCGGAGATCGAGGACCTGCAGGAATATCTCCGCCGTCTGGGCGCGGAGATCGGCGGCGCCGGCACGGACACCATCACGGTCAGCGGGTTTTCACCGGGAAAAGCGGTGGGACACCGTATCATGCCGGACCGCATCGCGTGCGCCACGCTGCTGTGCGCGGCGGCGGCCGCCGGCGGCGATATCGAGCTGCTCGGCGTGGTGCCGCAGCACTTTTCCACGGTTACGCATTTACTTAGCCGGGCGGGTTGTGCTATAATGACCGCAAACCACTCGGTACGCCTGATCTCCGACGGCCGCCTGAGCGGCGTGGATCAGGTGTCCACCGGCCCCTATCCCTCTTTCCCCACGGACGCGCAGCCCCTGCTGATGGCGGCGCTGCTGCGGGCGGAGGGGACTACGGAATTCACCGAGAATATTTTTGAAAACCGGTTCCGCCATGTGCCGGAGCTGCGCCGTTTTGGGGCGGACGTCACCGCCGAGGCGCGCCACGCCGTTGTGTGCGGGGTGCCGTCGCTGCACGGCGCCGCCGTGGAGGCGGCCGATCTGAGGGGCGGGGCGGCCATGATCGTGGCGGGCCTGGCCGCGGCCGGGGATACGCTGGTGCTGGACGACGGCTACGTCGCCCGGGGCTATGACGGACTGGACGCCACGCTGCGGCGGCTGGGTGCGGAGATCCGCATGGAAAACTGACCGAAAGGGCAACGCCGGATGAAAGTGCACAATTCCGGCCGCAAAAAGCGGCCGCCGTCGAAAAAGCGAATCAGAGGCCGGGGCGGCTGGTACCCCGTGATCACCTTCGTGATCATCGTGTTCGCCGTCATCTTTGCCATGAGCGTGTTTTTCAAGGTAGCCAAGATCACGGTGACCGGCAATTCCGCCTATACGGAGCAGCAGATCATCGACGCCTCGGGCATCGGGACCGGCGACAACCTGTTCTTCATCAACCGCATCGCCGCCGGCAGCCGGATCACCGCGAAACTGCCGTATATCGAGACCGCCACCATTACCCGCGGCCTGCCCGACCGGGTGACCATCACCGTTACGGAGAGCCAGGCGCTGGCCTATATCCCGCTGGGGAACGACCAGTGGACCATCGACCGTACCTGCAAGATCTTAGGCAAGGCGGAGGGCACCGCCGCCGCCAAGCTGATCCGGGTGGACGGCATTACCCTCTACCATCCCACGGTGGGCGACCTCGCCTCCACCGAGGCGCAGGACGCCGCAAAGATCACCTATCTGGCCGATATCCTCGACCAGATCCAGACCCGGAGTATGCAGGAATACATCACCGGCATTGATATGTCCACCATTTCCAACCCCAGCTTCGACTATCTGGGCCGCTTCACGGTGAAACTCGGGTCGGACGAGAACGTCGAATACAAATTCGGCCTGCTGGCCTCCGCGGTTTCCCAGCTGCAGGGCGGCGACAATGGCACCATCGATCTGTCCATCGACAAGCAGGCCCATTTCAGCCCTAATTGAGTTTCAAGGGTTTTCCAGTCAGAATTCATAGTTATTTCAAAACTTTGTTTACATAATCGTTAAAAACATATTGACCGGAAAGGAAAATCGTAATAAAATATAGCTTATGAGTAAAAAAAATCATCGCCGCCCGAATCTCGAGCGGAATAAAAAAGATACAGGAGGCACAGACATGGATTTCAAGGCCGAGAGCGGACCCGAAAATGTGGTCACGATTAAAGTCATCGGCGTAGGCGGCGCCGGTAACAACGTCGTCAACAGAATGGTGAAATCCGGCACCCAGGGCGTTGAATTCATAGCGATCAATACGGATAAACAGGCCCTCGCTGTATCCAGCGCGGACCAGAAGATACAGATCGGCGAAAAGCTCACCCACGGTCAGGGCGCCGGTTCCGACCCCGAGGTCGGCAAGCGCTCCGCCGAGGAGAGCCGCAGCAATATCGCCAAGGTCGTTGAAAATGCGGATATGGTGTTCATCACCGCCGGTATGGGCGGCGGCACCGGCACCGGCGCGGCGCCCACCGTGGCGGAGATCGCCCGGGAATCCGGCGTACTCACCGTGGGCGTGGTCACCAAGCCCTTCAAATTTGAAGGCAAGCGCCGCATGGATCAGGCCAATATAGGCATTGAAGCCCTGCTGGCCAAGGTGGACTCCCTGCTGATCATCCCCAACGACCGCCTGAAATATGCCACCGACCAGAAGGTCACGCTGGCCAACGCTTTTGAGATCGCGGACGATGTGCTGCGCCAGGCCGTCACCAGCATCTCCGACCTCATCAAGAACACCGGCTTCATCAACCTGGACTTTGCCGACGTGACCACAATCATGCAGAACGCGGGCTTCGCGCACATGGGCGTGGGACATGCCACCGGCAAGGGCAAGGCCGAGGATGCCGCCCGTATGGCTGTTGCCAGCCCCCTGATGGAGACCTCCATCAACGGCGCCCATGGTGTGCTGATCAACATTACCGGGTCCGAGGATATGGGGCTGGAAGACGTGGAATCCGCCGCCAGCCTGGTGCAGGAAGCCGCCCATCCCGATGCCAACATCATCTTCGGCGCCACCTTCGACGACAAGATGCAGGACGAGATCCGCGTCACCGTCATCGCCACCGGCTTTGACGACGGCCCCACCGCCGCCGCCAAGAACGCCGCCGCAGCTGCCGCGCCCGCCGCGGCAAAGCCCCAGGGCCTGTTCACCGCCGCCACCGAGAAAAAAGCCGCGGCTGATGCCGCCCCCGCCACCGCCGATGCGGAAGAAGATCCCTTCGACAGCATTTTCAAGATTTTTAACTCCAAGTGAGATAAAATAATAGCGCGCCATAACGAAACGGTCCCTGCCTCGTTGGAGGAAGGGACCGTTCGTTTACAGGCGGAAGGGGGCGAGAATGACGGACAGTATCAAGAGCTTTTTCGTGGACTTCATGAATCTTTATACCCGCAAAAACGTGCCCCGCGGCGCGGCGGCGCTGGCCTATTATCTCACCATGACCATTTTCCCGGTGCTTATCTGCCTGTATACCATGCTGGGCACCCGATACAACGAGGCCCTGCAGGCGCTGAACGTGGTGCAGAATATCATGGCCACGGAGACTTATCAGGCCATCCAGGAGTTTCTCAATTATGTGGCGGCCAACAGCAGCAAGGCCATGCTTATCGCGGCGCTGGTCGTACTGGTGACCTCGGCTTCGGCATCCTTCCGTTCCTTTGAGACCACCGTGGGTGAGCTTCAGGGAGAGACCCGCTATCTGGGCGTTTTCGGCTTATTCTTCAGCTTTTTCTTTTCGATCCTGTTTCTGGCGGTGATGTATTTCGCCATCCTTATCGCGATGACAGGCAGCTGGTTTTTCAGCCTCCTGCAGGGCTGGTTTCCCACGCTGGATATCGACTGGTCCTGGACCAGGGTGCGTTTTGTGGTGCTGTTCGGCGTGATCTTTCTGCAGATCGGATTTCTGTACCGCTTTGCGGTGCCCCGGGGCAAGCCTTACCCCGTCATCCCCGGCGCGCTCATCGCCACGGCGGCGCTGGTGGCGGTGTGCATGGTCTTCTCCGCGTTTATCGCCGTGTCGGCCCGTTACCCGCTGGTCTACGGGTCGCTCGCCTCGGTAATCCTGCTGATGTTCTGGCTGTACCTCTGTTCGCTGACGATCCTCATGGGCGCGGCGGTGAACATCGTGCTGCGGGATCGCGCCCGCCGCCGGCGGGAGGAGGCACTCCGCGCGGAGGATGAGACCGCCGACGATTGAATGCGGCAATAATGCCGCATGGAAAAACAGCTCCGGGCCGGGCCCGGAGCTGTTTTTCCATGCTCAGTCGATATATTTGTCGATGGCGTCGTTGAGCAGCTCGATCTCATCCAAGTCACCGGTGGCAACAGCGTCGGCAATGCAGTGCTCCAGATGATCCTTGAGGATGACGCGGGCAGTGCTGTTCAGCGCCGAGCGAACCGCGGCCAGCTGTATCAGGACCTCGGAACAGTCCCGGCCCTCCTCCACCATGCGTTTCACGGATTCCAGATGGCCGATGGCCCGGGCCAGCCGGTTGGCCACGGCCTTGCTCTGCTCGTGGACATGGCCGTGCTCGCTGTGGCTGTGCTCATGCTGCAGATGCTCGCCGAGGCTGTCCTCGGGGGGGTGCTCGTGACAATGGAGAATTCCGTCTCCATGGTCGTGGTAATAGAATCCTTCATCCTGGGGCAGATGCATATCTCTCACCTCGTTTTTGTTGCACTAAATCATACCCTTTCCGGGGCAAGATTTCAAGCCCCCGCGGGGGATAAGGACCGGCCCTGCCCGAATATGCTGTGGCATGGGGGTGAACGAATGCTCGAAAGCGCGTTTCTGATACTGATGGGCAGCGCGTTTCTCATGCTGCGCCTGTCGCCCGGAGGGTCTTTTCCCAGACCGCTCAGCGAAAAGGATGAAAAGATGTATGTGAACCGCTGGATGGCCGGCGATCTGGAGGCCCGAAACATTCTCATCGAGCACAATCTCCGGCTGGTGTCCCACATCATCAAAAAATACTATACTCAGTGCGGCGACCTGGACGATCTGGTGTCTATCGGCACCATCGGCCTCATCAAGGGGATCAATACCTACCGCCCGGACCGCGGAGTCCGGTTGGCCACCTACGCCAGCCGCTGCACGGAAAACGAAATTCTGATGTATTTCCGCAGCCAGAAAAAGTCCGCCTCCGACGTGAGCCTGTCCGAGACGCTGGATGTGGACGGGGACGGCAACAGCCTGTCGCTGATGGATATCATCGCCCAGGAGGACGACATGGCCGAGCGCATCGGGCATTTTGAAATCTGCGGCAAGCTCCGGGGCTATGTGGACTCCGTGCTGACGCCCCGGGAGGCGGAGATCGTCAAGCTGCGCTACGGCATCGGCGGCCAGCCGCCCCAGACCCAGCGGGAGACCGCGAAGGTCTGCGGCATCAGCCGCAGCTATGTTTCGCGCATCGAGAAGAGGGCCTTGGCCAAACTGCGGGAGGCGCTGGGGGAGGACGCCGCGTTCCAGTGAGGGGCGGGCTTGTAATATGCCGCAAAATATGATAAAATAACCAAATAAGTAGTTCAGGCGATGGCTGAAAACGAAGGAGAGGGCCGGTGATACGGTGAAAACTGGCAAAACCTTGGGGATCTTTTCCCTCATTCTGCTGCTGATGGTGCTCATCGTGGTCGTCGGCGCGCGGACCCGGCAGGAAACCGAAGTGGTGATGGATGGCGGCACGGCGCCCGCAGCCACCGCGACGGCGCCCGCCACGGCGACCGGCGTGAACGCGGCTGTCCCGGTCCCGTCGCCCACGCCCACCGAAACGCTGCCGGAGGTGGATGTGGGCAGCTGGGAGCTGGCGCTGGTGAATAAAAGCCATGAGGTCAGCGGCACGCCCAAGGTGGCGGAGATCGGCAAGACCGGCGCCTATTTCGATGCCCGCGCGGTAGATGCGCTGAACAGCCTCATATCTGCCTGCAAAGCCGCGGGCTATTCCCCGCACATCAATCTGGCCTATGTACCGGAATCCGCTCAGGAGTATTATTTCAACAAAAAAGCCGCCGAGATCGCGGACGGCGCGGCCATCACCGACGAGATCGCCGAGAAGGCTTCCCGCATCGTGGCCCGGCCGGGCCAGAGCGAGCACCAGACGGGTCTGGCGGTGGACATTACGGACACCTTTTATCTGCCCTATACCAGCGAGCAGATCGACAGCGATCTGCTGGCTTGGCTGGTGGAGCACTGCGCCGAGTACGGCTTTATCCAGCGCTATCCCGCCGGGAAGGAGAACATCACCGGCTGGCGGGAGTCCTACCACTTCCGCTATGTGGGGGTGGAGGCCGCAACCTACATCATGGATCACGAGCTGTGTCTGGAGGAATTTCTGGCCCTTTACAAGTGACCGTTTTGCGGAGGAGAATTCCCGGTCCCCTCCGCAAAAAAAGTCTTGCAATACGCCCCTTGCGGTGCTATTATACTACTGTTAGGTAGTTGTTCAGTCAGAGTGGGTCCCGGCCCACTCTTTTTCTTGAAAAAAAATCACTTGTCAGAATATGGAAATTATAAATTATGAGTAAAATTACCGATCGGATCGAACAGCTTGCAAGACCCGTGGCAGAGCAGGCGGGCTGCCAGCTTTGGGACGTGGAATACGTCCGCGAGGCGGGCGCGCAGTATCTGCGCGTCACCATCGACAAGGAAGGCGGCGTGGGCATTGACGACTGCGAGCGCGTCAGCCGGGCGCTGGACCCTATCCTGGATGAGGCCGACCCCATTGCGGAAAGCTATATCTTTGAAGTCGGCTCCGCCGGCTGTGAGCGGGCGCTGAAGCGCCCCTCGGATTTTGAGCGTTTCATGGGCAGCGACATCGAGCTGCGCTTTTATCAGCCCATCGAAGGACGCAAGGCCGTGGTGGGCAAGCTCTGCGGCTATGACGGCGGCGACGTGACCGTCAGCGACGGCAAGACCGAGCGCCGCTACACGAAACAGCAGATCGCGCAGGCAAAACTGCACATGACTATATAAAAAAGAGGTATACGGAAGATGAACGCTGAATTTTTCGAGGCCATAGCCGACATCGAAAAGGAGAAGGGCATTCCCCGCCAGTATATGTACGACAAGATCAATCAGGCGATGCTGACGGCTTTCCGCCGCGACAACCCCGAGTGCGGCGACAACGTGGAAGTTCTGCTGGACGAGGAGAAGAAGCAGATCGACATGGTCGTCCACATGACCGTGGTGGACGATGTGGAGGACCCCGCCGCTCAGATTGCGCTGGAAAACGCCAGAAAGCTCAACAAAAAGGCCAAGCTGGGCGACGATGTGGGCGTGCCTGTGGATGCAAAGAAGTTTGGCCGCATCGCGGCGCAGGCGGCGAAGCAGGTCATCATTCAGGGCATCCGCGAAGCCGAGCGCGGCATTATTTACGACGAGTTCAATTCCAAGGAGCATGAGATTCTCACGGGCGTCGTTTCCAGGGTCGAACCCCGCAACGGCAGCGTGTCCATCCGTATCAGCTCCAATTCCGAATTTACCGAAGCCATGCTCTCCGCCAACGAGCGCATCAAGACCGAGGCGCTGCGCGAAGGCGACCGCATCAAGGTCTATGTGGTGGAGGTCCGCAATTCCACCCGCGGCCCGCAGGTGCTCATCAGCCGTACCCATCCGGGCCTGGTCAAGCGCCTGTTCGAGCTGGAGGTGCCCGAAATCTTCGACGGCACCGTGGAGATCAAGTCCATCGCCCGCGAAGCGGGCAGCCGCACCAAAATGGCCGTGTGGTCCACGGACCCCGCAGTGGATCCCATCGGCGCCTGCGTCGGCCCCAAGGGCGGGCGCGTGACCAGCATCGTCAATGAACTGGGCGGTGAGAAGATCGACATTGTCAAGTATTCCGAGACCCCGGAGGAATATGTCGCCGCGGCCCTGTCCCCGTCGGAGGTCGTGTCGGTGACCATGCTGGAGGACGGCAAGAGCTGCCGCGTCTTGGTGCCGGACGGCCAGCTGTCTCTGGCCATCGGCAAGGAGGGCCAGAACGCCCGCCTGGCGGCCAAGCTCACCGGCTATAAGATCGACATCAAGCCGGAATCCGAAGGACAGTAACGGGAAAGGCGGCGTCGAGATGCCAAAAAAGATCCCTATGCGGCAATGCCTCGGCTGCCGCGAGATGAGAGAAAAAAAAGAACTGCTCCGGGTGGTGCGCACGCCGGAAGGCACCGTGGCGCTGGATTTCCGGGGCAAGTTGCCGGGCAGGGGCGCGTATGTCTGCCGTTCGGCGGAATGCCTGGAAAAAGCTGTGCGGACCCGGGCGCTGGAACGGGCGCTGGGCGAGAAGATCCCGGAGGAGCTTTACGATACGCTCCGGTCGCAGCTGGAGGCCGGCAAATGAGCGCCGACAGGGCACTGGAACTTCTCGGGCTCATGCGCAGGGCCGGGAAGCTTGAACTGGGTGAAATGAACGTGGGCGCCGCCGTCAGGGAACGCCGGGCAAAACTGCTGCTGCTGGCGCCGGACGCCGGAGCGAACGCCCGGGATCGGGCGGAGGGCTTCTCCGCCGGGCACCGCGTGCCGCTGGTGGAGCTCCCGTTTACGAAAGATGCGCTGTCCGCCGCTCTGGGCAAGGCCAACACCGTCATGGCCGCCGTCACGGATGCGGGCTTTGCTAAGGCCCTTGAGAAATGCCTGGACGGAAACGACGCCGCCGCGCGGCAGCCCCGCAGCGGTAAGACAACAGGAAATGAGAGGAGCGACGCATAAGTATGCTGATCAAATATAGAATTCACGAGGTCGCCAAAGACTTCAATCTTACTTCGAAGGAAATCGCGGAGATACTCACCGAGTATGCAACGACGCCGAAAAACCATATGCAGGTGCTGGAAACGCCCGAACTGGACCTTATCTTTGAATATCTCACCCAGCACCGCCAGATCGCAAGTCTGGAGGAGGTCTTTATGGACGATAAGCCCAAGGCGAAGCACACGGAGGCGGCACAGCCCGCCGCGGGGAACGCCCCGGCGGCGGCCAATGCGCCCGCGGCCGCGGCAGTTCCTGCCGTGCCCGCCGTGCCCCGCCCCGACAAACCCCACCAGCCCCGCCAGCAGGCGGAAAAGCGCGTGGTGGATACCCGCGGCAGTACCGGCGTCAACATCGATAAGTACAACGAGAAGTTTGATGAGATGGCCGGCTCCCGCGGCCGCGAGGGCGATCTGCGCCGCGGCGGCAAGGAAAAGATCGTCAATAAGCAGAAGCAGCGCCAGCAGCAGGCCATGGCCTCCGCCAAGCACCGGCAGGAGGAACGGGACAAGATCCAGAAGCTGCAGCTGGAAATCGCGAAAAAGCAGCAGCTCAAGGTCTCCATCCCCGACGAGATCAGCGTGGGTGAGCTGGCCAGCCGCATGAAGAAGACCGTCTCCGACGTCATCAAAAAGCTCATCAGGGAGGGCGTGTTCGCCTCCGTTTCCGATGTGATCGATTACGACACCGCTGCCCTCATCGCCATGGAGATGGGCTGCAAGGTGGAGCGTGAGGTCTTGGTCAGTGTGGAAGAGCGCCTGATCGACGACCATGAGGATACCATCGAAGACCTGCTGCCCCGTGCCCCCGTGGTGGTGGTAATGGGCCATGTCGACCACGGCAAGACCAGTTTGCTGGACTATATCCGCCATGCCCATGTCGCCTCCGGCGAGGCCGGCGGCATTACCCAGGCCATCGGCGCCTACACCGTGGAGATTGGCGGCAAGTCCATCACCTTCCTGGATACCCCGGGCCACGAGGCCTTTACGTCTATGCGCGCCCGCGGCGCCATGGTCACAGATATCGCCATCCTGGTGGTCGCCGCGGACGACGGCATCATGCCCCAGACCGTGGAAAGCATCAACCACGCCAAGGCGGCGGGCATTCCCATCGTGGTGGCCATCAACAAGATGGACGTCCACGGCGCGAACCCCGACCGCATCAAGCAGCAGCTCACCGAATATGAGCTGATCAGCGAGGACTGGGGCGGCGAAACCATCGTGTGTCCCATCTCCGCCAAGACCGGCGAAGGCATCGACGCCCTGCTGGAGAACCTCACCGTTCTGGCCGAGGTCCAGGAACTCAAGGCCAATCCCAACCGGCCAGGCAAGGGCGCGGTCATCGAAGCGCGGCTGGACAAGGGCCGCGGCCCCATCGTCACCGTGCTGGTGCAGAACGGCACGCTGCGGCAGGGCGATCTGATCATCGCCGGCACCGCCGTGGGCCGCGTGCGCACCATGATCAACGACAAGGGCGAGCGTGTGGAGGAGGCCGGCCCCTCCGTCCCCGTGGAGATCTCCGGCATGTCCGAGGTCCCCGCCGCCGGCGACACCTTCAACGTTGTCGCGGACGAGCGCATGGCCCGCGAGCTGGTGGAGCAGCGCAAGACACAGCAGAAGGATGCCTCCGCCGGCGCCCCGGCCAAGAAGGTCAGCCTGGAGGACCTGTTCAGCCAGATTCAGGCCGGCGAGATGAAGAACCTCAACATCATCGTCAAGGCCGACGTGCAGGGCTCCGCCGAAGCCGTCAAATCCTCGCTGGAAAAGCTGACCAACGACGAAGTTCAGGTCAAGGTCATTCACTCCGGTGTGGGCGCCATCAACGAATCCGACGTGATGCTGGCCGCCACCTCCGGCGCCATCGTGGTGGGCTTCAATGTCCGCCCCGACAATATCGCCCGGGACAGCGCGGCCCGCTCCAAGGTGGATGTGCGGCTGTACCGCGTGATCTATGACTGCATCAATGAGATCGAGGCAGCCATGAACGGTATGCTGGCCCCCAAATTTGAGGAAAAGATCATCGGCCACGCCGAGGTCCGCGAGACCTACAAGGTTTCCAAGGTCGGCACGGTCATGGGCTGCTACGTGCAGGACGGCAAGATTCAGCGCGGCTGCCAGGTACGCGTGCTGCGGGACAACATCGTCGTCCACGAGGGCGATCTGGCTTCGCTGCGCCGTTTCAAGGACGACGTGAAGGAAGCCGCCGAGGGCTATGAGTGCGGTATGCAGATTGAAAAATTCAACGAAGTCAAGGTGGGCGACATCATCGAGTGCTTCGTGATGCAGGAAATCAAGAAATAAGACAGACACTAAAATGCGGACGGATGTGCCGTCCGCATTTTACGCGACAGGAAGGAGAAAACCGATGCCTTCAAACAAACTGATGAGAACCAACGACGATATTCAGCGCGTGCTGGCCGTTCTGCTTCGGGAGATCAAGGACCCCCGGGTGCAGCAGGGCATGATCAGCGTCACCCGCGTGGAGACCACGGGCGATCTGCGCTATTCCAAGGTGTGGCTGTCCGTGCTGGGGCTGAAGGATGAAAAAGAGTTCCGCAGGGGACTGAAATCCGCCTCCGGCTGGCTGCGGCGGGAACTGGGCAACGCCATGTCGCTGCGCTATACCCCGGAGCTGGTGTTCGAGGTGGATCATTCTATCGAATACGGCGCCCATATCAGCGATGTGATCAACAAGCTGGACATCCGGCACGACGACGGGAACGGAGAGTGAGCCCATGGAATACGGTGAATGCGTCTCTCTGCTGATGGGGCAGGACAACATCCTCGTCCTCTCCCATATCCGGCCGGACGGGGACACCCTGGGCAGCGGCGCGGCGCTTTGCAGTGCCCTGCGCCGGGCGGGGAAGACCGCCTATATCTATGAAAACCCGGAGATCACCGACCGCTATCTGCCCTATGTGCGGCCCTGGTTCGCGCCTTCGGGCTTCGTGCCGGATTACACCGTGGCCGTGGACATCGCCGAGCCCGGCCTCTTCCCGCTGGGCTATGCGGGAACGGTTCGGCTGTGCATCGACCATCACCCGTCCAACGCGCGTTATGCCGCCGATCTGCTGCTGCGGGACAAAAAATCCGCCTGCGGCGAGATCGTGCTGGAACTGATCAAGCTGCTGCACGGCGCGCCGGATCGGGCGGAGGCGACGCTGCTGTACATCGCCATCTCCACGGACACCGGCTGCTTTCAGTATTCCAACACCAATTCCGATACCCTGCGCGCCGCGGCGGAGACGCTGGACGCCGGGGCCGGCATCCATGAACTCAACCAGAGGTTTTTCCGCCGGGTGTCCAAGGCCCGGATCATTCTGGAGGGCATGATCTATTCCGGCATGACCTTTTACCGGGACGGCTTTGTGGCCGTGGCCACGGTGACCAACGACATGATAGCCGCCGCGGGCGCCACGGAAAGCGACTGCGACGATCTGGCCGGCCTGGTGGGCCGGGTGGAGGGAGCAGACGTGGGCGTGACCATCCGGGAGCAGGACAACGGCGACAGCAGGATTTCGGTGCGTTCATCCCCCGCGGTGAACAGCAGCGATATCTGCGCCCTCTTCGGCGGCGGCGGCCATAAAATGGCCGCGGGCTGCACCCTCCATTGTCCGCCCGCCGAGGCCAAACGCCGGCTGCTGGCCGCCGTCGACAAGATTTTGGGATGAACGGCATCCTCATTGTGGACAAACCCGCCGGCTGGACCAGCCACGATGTGGTGGCCAAGCTGCGCGGTGCGGCCCATGAAAAGCGCATGGGCCATTCCGGCACGCTGGACCCCATGGCCACCGGCGTGCTGGCCGTTTTTGCGGGCCGCGCCACCCGGGCGGTGGAGTTTGCCGAGGCGGATGAGAAGGAATACATCGCGTCTTTGCGGCTGGGCCTGCGCACCGATACGCTGGATACCACCGGCACCGTGCTGGAAAGCTGCGATACCCCCGTCTCCCAGACGGCGCTTGAAGCCGTCCTGCCGCGCTTTCGCGGCGAGATCGAACAACTGCCGCCTATGTATTCCGCCATCAAGATCAACGGGCAGAAGCTCTGCGACCTGGCCCGCAAGGGCCGCGAGGTGGAGCGTACGCCCCGCCGGGTGACCATTTCGGCGCTGGAGCTCACCGGTCGGGATGGGGAGGACTATGTGCTTCGCGTGGTCTGCTCCAAGGGCACCTATATCCGCACATTATGCGACGATATCGGCGCGGCGCTGGGTGTGGGCGGGTGCATGAGCGCCCTGCGGCGTACCCGGGCCGGGGCTTTCGGCATCGGCATGGCCCACCCGCTGGAGACCCTGCTGCCCCATCCGGAGAATTATCTTCTGCCGGTGGACAGCCTGTTCGCGGCCTATCCCGCGCTGACGGCGCCGGTCCCGGCGGAAAAAGCCGTCCGGAACGGGAGTGGTTTTTCCGTTTCCGCCGGGGACGGGACCTATCGCGTCTATGCCGAAAACGGCGGATTTTTGCTGCTGGGCCGGGTGGAAAACGGCACGGCGCGCACAATAAAAAGTTTTTTCGAGGTTTGACTGACCATGGCAGAGAGAAAGAGAGCCATTGCCCTGGGCTTTTTCGACGGGGTACATCTGGGCCACGCGGCATTGCTGAACAAGACGAAGGAGCGGGCCGCCGAGATCGGCGCCATGCCCTCGGTGCTGAGCTTTGATATCCACCCGGACACGCTGGTGCTTGGAAAGGAAGTGCCGCTGATCAACAGCGCGCTGGGCCGCGAGGACATCATCCGCCGGCTTTACGGTATTGACAATGTGGTGTTCATCCACTTCAATCAGCACGTCATGCATATGCCCTGGCAGGATTTTTTGGGAGAGATCGTGGAGGAACTGGATGTGGCCTGGATCGTGGTGGGCTACGATTTCACCTTCGGCGACAGGGGACAGGGCACCGCCGCGCGTCTGGCGGAGTACTGCGGGGAGCACGGCGTCGGCTGCGATGTGATCCCGGTCGTGCGGCACAACGGCGTGGTCATCAGCTCCACGCTCATCCGCACGCTGCTGGAGAACGGCGAGATGGCTGAGGCCAACAAGCTGCTGGGCCACCCCCATACGCTCTCCGACACGGTGCGCTCCGGCTACCATCTGGGCACCAAGCTGGGCACGCCCACCATCAATATGGTCTTTCCGGAAGGCGTTCTGGTGCCGCGCCACGGCGTGTACGCCGCCAAAGTGGTGCTGGAGGACGGGACCGGGCATATTGCAGTCACCAACGTGGGCGTGCGCCCCACGGTGAGCGACGCTGGCCGCGTCAGCGTGGAGAGCTACATTCTGGATTTTTCCGGCAACCTTTACGACCGGCAGGCCCGGCTGGAGTTTTACAAATTCCTGCGGGACGAGCGCAAGTTTGCCGATGAGGCGGAGCTTGCCGCCCAGATCCAGAGGGATGCCCGGCAGACCAGGGACTTTTTCGCAGAAGAAAAACGGTAAACGCCTCGGCGTTTACCGTTTTATATTTTATTTTGCGGGGCGATTGCGGCGGCTGCCGTGACCCCGGCCCCGGCGGCGGGACTGGGCGGTCTTGGCCTTGTAAAAATCCTCCAGGCACTCGTCCGCCTCGTAGATCAGCCGGTTGGCGCACCACAGGCCCGCGTCGTCCTTGCGGAACTTCAGCCGGACCAGATAGCTGCCGTGCTCGGCGCAGGTGTAGAGGTTCATGTAGCGCTGGTCGCCCTGATTGATCCAGCGGGCGGAAGTCATGCTCCCGCCGCACACGGGGCAGGGCGGGGCGGTGACGGTCTCGTCGGAAAAAGCGTCCGCCTTGCTGGCATAGTTGGGAAAAACCACGTGCTCGATGGGCTCCGGCCCGTCGGGCGCGGCGCTCCGCTCGCCCGCGGGGCGGGACGAGAGGATGCGCTGGGCCTCGTCATAGCAGTCCAGGCCGGTCTGCAGATCCAGATGGGTGCACACCAGCGCGGTATTGTAAGCGTCGCCCAGGGCGTCGTGCGCCACACGGGTCTGCTCGATTTCAAAATGCTCCATGGCCGTGGCCAGAGACTTCTGGTTCTTGTCCCCGCAGGTCTGAATATTGTAGATCAGCTGCAGGTTGACCCATCCGGCGATCCAGTCCCAGTCCAGATCGTGGATGATGATATTCTGCTCCATGATGCCCCGGTCGTCATAGCCCCAGGTGAGGAAGGTAACGTCCTCGCCGCACCACTCGCGGAACTGGGTGAAAGCGTCCTCAAAGGATACGCCGCTGGCCAGCCGCTCGGCGTCGAAGCCGGTGAGTTTTTTCACCTTATAGTGCATACGCTTGAAATAGACGGGCTTCACATCCGCCGTGAATTCGCCGGCGGGCCGGAGCTGATCGTCCAGCTTCACGGCGCCGATCTCGATGATCTCACCCCGGAGGTGGATGGGCAGCTTGTTGAAAACGGAGGACTTGGAGCTCATCGCCTGATTCCACTCCAGATCGACCACCACATAGTTCATAAAGACCCTTCTTTCGTCTGACGAAAAAATATTATAGCACATCCGCGAAGCGGGGTGCTATAATATGCCCTGTTTTTCGGTTGCCGCGGCAGCGGCGGGAAAAACGGCTGAAATCAAGCATAATAGCCGCGTTGTCTTTAATTACAGCTCCCGCGCACAGCGTACGCGGATGCGCGTATAATAACCGCAACGCGGTTATTATAGCACAGACATTCTCTGGATGCACTACTTTTTTACTGTCGGCAAAGATGTGTTTGCTACGCGATGGGCGCTGTGCTATACTGGGATAAATTTTTCAAATATTTCAGGAGGCTCATGATGAAAATTGTTGTATTGTGCGGCGGACTGAGCCCGGAACGCAATGTGTCGCTTTCGTCGGGCACCCGCATCGCGTCCACGCTGATGAAAAACGGTCACAAGGTGGTGCTGGTGGATCTGTTCTTCGGGCTGGAGGACTACACCGGCAAGCTGGACGAAATTTTTGACAATCCGCCCGAACTGGGAGGCACGAAGATCGACGAGATCGCGCCAGACCTTGACGCCGTCCGCGCCGCGCGCCGGCTGAAAAGCGACAGCCAGTTCGGCGAGGGCGTCATCGAGCTGTGCCAGAAGGCCGATCTGGTGTTTATGGCGCTCCACGGCCAATGCGGCGAGGACGGCAAGGTTCAGGCGGCCTTCGACCTGCTGGGTGTGAAATACACCGGCGCGGGCTTCGAGGGCAGCGCCATCGCCATGGATAAGGACCTGACCAAGCGGGTCGTCGCGCCGCTGGGCGTGAAAACGCCCCAATGGCGCACCTACTTCTGCGCGGCCGTCACGGCGGAGCGGGTGCTTGCCGAACTGCCGCTGCCGCTGGTAGTCAAGCCGGATGATTCCGGCTCCAGCATCGGCGTGTCCATCGCCCGCACGGAGGGGGAGCTGCGCGGCGCGCTGAACGCGGCCGCACACGAGAGCACCCGCGTGATCATCGAGCAGTATGTGGCCGGGCGGGAGATCCAGGTGGGCATTCTGGACGGGAAGGCCCTGCCCAGCATCGAGATCCGGCCCAAGACCGGCTTCTACGACTATAAGAATAAATACCAGCCCGGCGCGGCGGAGGAGATCACCCCGTCCCCCATCCCGGCGGAGGCCGAGACCCGGGTGGGCGCCGCCGCCGTCACGGTGTACGAGGCGCTGCGGCTGAAGGTCTATTCCCGGGCCGACTTCATCTATGACGCGGCGGGCGAATTCTGGTTTCTGGAGATCAACACCCTGCCCGGCATGACCCCCACCAGCCTGGTGCCGCAGGAGGCCGCCGTGGTAGGGCTGAGCTACAGCCGGCTGTGCGAGGAGATCATCCGCCTGTCCATGGAGAAATATCAATGATCGGTATGACCGTGGGTGAGATCGCGGCCATTGTGGGCGGCACGCTGTCCGGCGCTGCCGGCGGCACGGTCACCGGCGTTACCAAGGACAGCCGGGACGATTGCGCGGGCTGCCTGTACGCCGCCATTCCCGGCGCCAAGGCGGACGGGCACGACTTCATCGCCATGGCCTTCAACAAGGGCGCTGTGTGTGCGCTGGCCAATCGCGTGCCGGCGGGGGAGCTGCGGCCCGTTATCGTGGTAAACGACGTGGAGGCGGCGCTGAGGGCCCTCGCCGGGGCCTACCGGCGGCGGCTGACCATCCCCGTTATCGGCATCGCGGGCAGCGTAGGCAAGACCACCACCAAGGAGATGGTGGCCTCGGTGCTGGCCCAGCGGTATCGCGTCCATAAGACGGAAAAAAATTTTAACAATGATCTGGGCGTCCCGCTGACACTGCTGCGCATCGGGGCGGCAGATCAGGTTTCCGTGGTGGAGATGGGCATTTCCGATTTCGGGGAGATGACCGGACTTGCCGAGATGGTCCGGCCCACCATGGCGGTGTATACCGTCATCGGCCACGCCCATCTGGAGAGGCTCCGCGACCGTCCGGGGGTTTTCGCGGCCAAGACCGAGATGCTGGCCTATCTGCCGGACAGCGGGACGGTCTTTGCCAACGGGGACGACGATCTGCTCGCCGCCCTGCGCTGCCGCCAGAAGCTGATACTGTACGGCAGAGGCGGCAACAGTGCCGTCCGCGCCGAGAATATCCGGGCGGAGGGCCTGCTGGGCACGAGCTTCGACATCGTGTGCGCCCGGCGGCAGATTCCTGTCCGTATCCCGGCCTACGGCGGGCACATGGTCTACGCGGCGCTGGCCGGGGCCGCCGTGGGGCTGGAGCTGGGCCTTACCGACGGCGAGATCGCCGCCGGCATCGCGGCCTACGCCCCGGTGGGACGGCGGGCCAGCGTCACGGACACGGGCTTCGTCACGCTCATTGACGACTGCTATAACGCCAACCCCGACTCCGTCCGGGCGGCCATTGATTCCATGGCCGCGTTTCCCGGCCGGAAGGTCTGCATTCTCGGCGATATGCTGGAGCTGGGGGGGGATTCCCCGGCGCTGCACCGCGCGGTGGGCAGCTGCGCGGCCCGGATGGGCGCCGCGCTGGTGCTCACGGCGGGAGAGCGCGCCCGGGACATCGGCGCCGCCGCCCGGGAGGGCGGCGCGCAGGCCGAAGCCTACGACACGGTGGACGCGCTGCTGGCCGATCTGCCGGGCCTTCTCCGGCAGGGGGACGCGGTGCTGGTCAAGGCGTCCCACAGTATGGAATTTGACCGCGTCGCGGATGCCGTCAAGGCCCTGAAAATCTAAAATGACGACAAAAAACTCACCGTGAGGAAAGCGGTGAGTTTTTTGCAGGCAAATGTGAGTTGTGGAGAGAAATTTTTTCCAAACAGCAAACAAAATGGTTAGTTAATTAACTAACAACTGCATAATAGCATGGGTTGCGGCATCTGTAAAGGAAAAAACCAGACAAAAAACCATTTTTGGATGAATGCCAAAAAAACGGCGGAATAGCGTTTATGTAAACCGGGAGTTTTGTGCAATGTTACTAAGGATATCAGATGTTAGCTAACTATATCATCAGCCGTACGGCCCAGGCGGAGGCGAGAAAGCAGCCCAGATCGGCGGCGATCGCCGCCGGAATAGCCCAGCGGCTTTTTTTGATACCCGCCGCGCCGAAATAGACGGATACCACATAAAAGGTCGTCTCGCTGGAGCCCAGCATCACGGCGGCGGTGCGCCCGGCGGTGGAATCCGCGCCGCAGTTTTTGATGATGTCCGCCGCCGCGGCCATGGCCCCGCTGCCGGTAAAGGGCCGCAGAAACAGAAGCGGCGCGGTCTCCGCGGGGATACCCAGCGCGGTCAGCGCCGGGGCGGTCAGCCCCGCCAGCGAGTCCAGCAGACCGGAGGCGCGCAGCATGGCGATAGCGGGGAAGAGTATCAGCAGCGCGGGCAGAATGTCCCGCACCACGCCGAGCCCGTCCTTCGCGCCGCGCAGCAGCGCCGCGAACACGTCTGTGCCCCGCAGCAGCCCGAAAAGACACACACCGCCCAGAATCAGCGGGGCGATCATCGATGCCAGCGCGCTCATGGCCAGAACCGGGCGAATAACCGCGCGGCCAGCAGCCCGGACGCCAGCGACACGGCGGTGGCCAGCCACACGGCGGGCAGGATGTCGAAGGGGCAGCGCGCGCCGCAGGCGCTGCGCAGCGCCGCCACGGTGGTGGGCAGCAGCTGGATGGAGGCGGTGTTGATCACCACCAGCAGGCACAGCTCATTTGAGGCTTTCCCGTCGGCATGTCGGGCCATGCCCTGGGCTGCCCGCACACCCATGGGCGTGGCCGCGTTTCCTAACCCCAGCAGATTGGCGCCGATATTGGCGGAGAGCGCGTCCATGATCTCTGCGTCCCGGGAGGCCGAGGGGAACAGCCGCCGAAGTACGGGACGCAGCATTGCGGACAGCGCCGCCGCCATGCCGCAATCCTCCATCACCCGGGCGACACCGCACCACAGACAGATGGCCCCGCCCATGCCCAACACAAAACGCACCGCGTCCTCCGCACCGGTCATCACGGCCGCGCCCACAGCGTCTGCCGTGCCCGTTGCAGCGCCGTACAGGATCGAGACCAGAACAAGGCCTGTCCATAGGATACTCATGAACATTTTTGCACCTTCCATCGTGAGAATTCACAATAAAACCTATGCGCGTCCCTGCGAAAAATGACCAACTATGACAAAAATAAAATGTTTACAAAATCTGGTTGACATTGTTTCTTGACCCCGGTATAATGCGCGTGACAATTGAATTGTCACATTTTTTCATAGTGGGAACCGCAAGGAGGTACAGACATGAAATCGACAGGGATCGTGCGCAAGGTCGACGAGCTGGGCAGGATTGTTCTCCCGATCGAACTACGCCGCACGTTGGACATCGCGGAAAAAGACGCGCTGGAGATCTATGTGGACGGCGACAATATCGTCCTGCACAAGTATCAGCCCGCGTGCGTATTTTGCGACGGCACCGACGACGTGATTGAATTCAAGGGCAAGAACGTCTGCCGCGAATGCGCGAAGAGGCTCGGCGACAAAGCGTAAGGAAAAGAAAAAGTATGAGGGATACGTTAAAAGCGCCCTGCCGGTTGGCAGGACGCTTTATTGCGTTGTGTTGTTCGGGATGCATGGGACGGTTTCACCCCGCCCGCGGAGGATTCAGCCGTTCTGACTGTCTACAGCCAGATCGTAAAGCTCATTTTTGGAAAAGCCCGTCTCGGCGGAGGCTTTTTTGCAGCTCTCCCGCAGAGAATAGCCCTCGCCGCGATAGCGCGCCACCAGCGCCAGCGCGTCCGCCGGCGGGGTCTCCGGGGCGCTGACCGGGGCCGCGCCGCCCACCACCAGCACGAATTCGCCCTTGGGCGGCGTGGCGGTAAAGTGCGCCAGCGCGTCGGACAGCGTGGTGCGCAGTACCTCCTCGTGGAGCTTGGTCAACTCCCGGCACACGGCCACGGGCCGGTCGCCGCCGAAGGCGTCGGCGAGATCGGCGAGCGTTTTCAAAAGCTTGTGGGGCGCCTCATAGAAGATCATGGTGCGCGCCTCGCCCCTGAGGCTCTCCAGATGTGCCCGGCGGGTCTTGGCCGTCACGGATAAAAAACCCTCGAAGGTGAAGCGCCCGGCGGGCAGGCCCGACAGGGCCAGCGCCGAGACGAGCGCCGCCGGGCCGGGCACGGTCTCAACCGCCACGCCGTTTTCTGCACACAGGCGGACGATGTCCTCGCCCGGGTCGGAGATGGCGGGCATCCCCGCGTCGGTGACCAGCGCGCACTTCTCGCCCGCCGCGATGCGCTGGAATATCTTCTCGCCGCTGGCAAACTTGTTGTGCTCGTAATAGCTGACCAGCGGCTTGCGGATGTCGAAGTGATTCAGCAGCTTCAGGGTCACCCGGGTGTCCTCCGCCGCGATGAAATCGGCCTGCCGCAGCGTCTCCGCCGCGCGGGGCGAGAAGTCGCCCAGATTACCGATGGGCGTGCCCACCAGATAGAGTTTTCCGCTCATGGCCTGTCCTCCCTGTGATAGATTCGCCGCGCCTCGGCGGATTCCCGGCCGTCCGGTCCGGTGAGCAGCAGCGGCGGCTCCACCCGGAGCCCGGCTTTGCCGCCCCGGCGGCCCTCCATAAGGACCAGACTGGGCGCGGAAGCGGCGGAATGCTGCACCAGCCGCAGCCGCTTGGGCTCCAGCCCCGCGCCCGACAGGGCGCAGCACAGCTCGGCCAGGCGTTCGGGCTTATAGACGAGATAGAAGGCCCCGCCCGTGCGCAGCAGGTACGCGGCGGCGGCGCAGACGTCTCTCAGCGCGCAGCTCTCCGTCCGGGCGGCGGCGCGGTTTGCGCAGGGGGAGGGATAGCCGCTGTCCGGGGCGTAGTACGGCGGGTTGGACACGGCAAAATCAAAGCTGCCCGCGGGAAAAAGCGCCGGGCAGTCCCGGATGTCGCCGGTGACGATCCCGCACCGGGTGTCCAGCCCGTTTTGCCGCATGTTTTCCTCCGCCACGGCGGCCGCCTCGGGCAGCAGTTCCAGTCCCGTCATGACCGGCTTGAGACTGCGCGTCAGCAGCAGCAGGGGCAGAATGCCGCCCCCGCAGCCCAGATCGATGCCCCGCCGCAGCGGTCCGGTCCGCGCGAAATCCGCCAGCAGCACGGAATCGGTGCTCAGGGCAAAATGGGGGGACTGCAGGTATCGCGGCCCGCCGGGCCACAGAAATTCAGCATCAGCCATGATAAACCTCACAAGAGTCCAACCATAAGACAAAGGGGCGATATGATTTCATATCGCCCCTTAAGATGCCGCATGGAAGAATCGATCAAGCCTCGTGGATAGCCTCGGCGGGGCACTGAGCCGCGCAGGAACCGCAGGACAGGCACTTCTCGGGATCGATTTCGAAATGCAGCTCGCCCATGGAAATGGCTTCGGCGGGGCACTGAGCCGCGCAGGAGCCACAGGACAGGCAGTCATCAGAAATAACAAATGCCATGGTGTAACCTCCGTATGTATTTGGCCATAAGGCCTTTGTAAGGTGTATTGTAGCACAATAATTCCAAAAATCAAATGGAATTTGTACCCCTCCGATAATTATTCGGAGAATTGGCGATAATCAACCGTGTGGGCAAGGCTTTTCGGCTCATTTTTCACCGGCGATATAGGATAATCGGGACAGGGGGCATGGACATGAAAAGCAACGAAAAATTCACCCGGCGGGCGGAGACCGCCATCGAGCAGGCGCGGGACGCGGCCTGCCTGCTGGGTCACAGTTATATCGGTACGGAGCATCTGCTGCTGGGCATCGTGCGGGAGGGCGGCGGCCTGGGCGCCCGGGTGCTGCGGGAGCGCGGGCTGGACGAGCCGGTCCTCCGCGCCGCGGTGGAGAAGGTGGCAGGCGCCGGCGCGCCGGGCATGCCGGAACAGGGCCTGACGCTGGGCGCCAGAAAGGCCATTGAAAAGGCCGTAGCCGACGCCGACGCGCTGGGACACGGTTATGTGGGCACGGAACACATCCTGCTGGGTATCCTGCGGCAGCCGGAATGCAGCGGCACGCGGGCCATTGCTGCCGCCGGCGTGGAGCCCAACGAGCTTTACACCGATATCATGCAGGTGTTCGGCTCCGCCGAAGGGGGCCGGCCCAAACCAGCTCCGACCCGGCAGAGCGTCCGGCATGCGGACACCAGGGTGCTGGACCAGTATGGGCGGGATCTCACGGAACTGGCCGCCAACGGCGCCATCGACCCCGTGGTGGGGCGCTCCGATGAGATCCGGCGGGCGGTGGAAATCCTCTCGCGGCGCACCAAGAATAACCCTGTGCTCATCGGTGAGCCCGGCGTGGGCAAGACCGCCGTGGCGGAGGGACTGGCACTGTGCGTGGCGACGGGCCGCGCCCCGGAGAGCATCCGTACAAAGCGCATCGTATCTCTGGATATGTCCGCGCTGCTGGCGGGCACAAAATACCGCGGCGATTTTGAGGAGCGGGTGAAGGCCGTACTGCGGGACGTGAGACGCGCGGGGGACGTGATCCTGTTTATCGACGAGCTGCACACCATCATCGGCGCGGGCAACGCCGAGGGGGCCATCGACGCGGCCAATATCCTCAAGCCGGCGCTGGGCCGGGGCGAGGTGCAGATCATTGGGGCCACCACGCCGGAGGAATACCGGCGCCACATCGAAAAAGACGCCGCGCTGGAGCGGCGGTTTCAGCCGGTGACGGTGGCGGAGCCCAGCAGGGAGGTCACCCGTGCCATGCTGGAAGGGCTGGTGGGGCGGCTGGAGGAGCACCACGGGGTGCGCATCGCCCCAGAGGCACTGGACGCGGCCATCGACCTTTCCGTGCGCTATATCTGCGGCCGCTTCCTGCCGGACAAGGCCATCGACCTGGTGGACGAGGCCGCGGCCCGGGTGCGGATATCGGGGCTGAGCACGATGGTGCGCCGGGAGGATATCGAGGCCGTGGTCTCCCAATGGACGGGGGTACCGGTGACCGGCATGGACGAGAGCGAGACCGAAAGGCTGCGCAATCTGGAGGCTAAGCTCCACGAGCGCGTGGTGGGGCAGGACGAGGCCGTGGCCGCCGTGGCCCGGACCATCCGGCGCGGCCGGGTGGGGCTGCGCGATCCCGAGCGGCCCGTGGGCAGTTTTCTCTTTCTGGGGCCCACCGGCGTGGGCAAGACCGAGCTGTGCCGGGCGCTGGCGGAGGCCGTGTACGGCAGCGAGAGCGCCATGATCCGGCTGGATATGTCGGAATATATGGAGAAGCACACCGTCAGCCGGCTCATCGGTTCGCCGCCGGGCTATGTGGGCTATGACGACGGCGGCCAGCTGACGGAAAAGGTGCGCCGCAAGCCCTGGAGCGTGGTGCTGTTCGACGAGATTGAGAAGGCCCATGAAGAGGTGTGGGGCATCCTTCTGCAGGTGCTGGAGGACGGCCGTCTCACCGACGCCCAGGGCCATCGGGTCGATTTTCGCAACACGATCGTTGTCATGACCTCCAACGTAGGCGCGCTGGCCGTGACCGAGGGCGTGAAGAAGCTGGGGTTTGCCGCCGACGGCGCTTCCGCCGAGTGCGAGGAACGGGAGCGGGTGATGACCGAGCTGCGCCATACTTTCCGCCCGGAATTTCTCAACCGCATCGACGAGACCATCGTCTTCCACCGGCTGGGCCCGGCGGATGTGGGCGAGATCGCCAAGCGGATGCTGCGCCGGGCGCAGAGCCGGTTCGAGGCGTTGGGCTACGGTCTGGACGTGTCGCCGGAGGCGGAGGCGGAGCTGGCCCGCCGGGGCTACGACGAAAAATACGGCGCCCGTCCGCTGCGCCGGGTGATCCAGACCCAGATCGAGGACGCCGCGGCGGAGCTGATGCTGGACGGCAGCGCGGCGGCGGGGGACGTGTTCGACGCGGCGCTGGACGGCGATAAAATTCTTTTGACGCGCAGAAGGTAAGGGCGTATAATCAGCCGTGTTACTGTCGAAAGGATTGATCGAAAACATGACTGATGAGGAAAAAATCGCGAAGCTCAACAGCCGCGGCGCATTCAACCGCTACAACGGCATCCGCGTCACCGCCGCCGGAGAGGGCAGCGGCACCGTGGAAACCGTGCTGTCGGCCAATTCCATGAACTTCTGGGGCAGCGCCCACGGGGGTCTGGTGTATGCCATGTGTGACGTGGCGGCGGGCGTGGCCGTGATGGGCCTGAGCGCCGGGGGAGTCACCCAGTCGGGCAGTCTCTATTATCTGCGCCCGGCGGTGGGCAGCAAGCTGCGCGCCGTGGGCACGGTGATCAAAAGAGGCAAGACCGTCTCGCTGGCGCAGACCGACGTTTTTGACGACGAAGGCGCGCTGGTGGCCCGGGGCGAATTCGAATACTTCCACACGGACGGCTTTCCCGGCAGGGAAAAATAAAAAATCGGCTTGCGCTTTTGATGGGCGCAAGCCGGTTTGCTGTTATGGCTTATTCCGCGGAGATCATGTAATAATACACAGGCTGGCCGCCGTTGACCACGCTGACTTCCGCGTCCGGGAAGTGGGCGGAGATCCGGTCGGCGGTCTTCTGCGCGTCCTCCTGGGTGACGTCCTCGCCGTAGTAGACGGTGAAAATGTCGGGGGAATGGGCGTCAAACGCGGCGCAAAGCGCCTCCAGCATGGCGGACTGATCGGTATAGCTGCCGATGAGCGCGCCGTCCAGCAGCGCCAGATACTCGCCCGCGTGGATATCCTGACCGTCAAACTCGGAATCCCGGGCCGCGTAGGTGACCTGCGCGGTATGGACCCGATCCATGGCCTCGCTCATGGCTTCGATAACGCTCTCTTCGGATTCCTCCGGCTCCAGACACAGCAGCGCGGAGATGCCCTGCGGCACGGACTTGGTGGGGATGACCACCACTTCCTTATCCGTCAGCGGGACGCACTGCTCCGCCGCCATGATGATGTTCTTGTTGTTGGGGAACACGAACACGGTGCGGGCGGGAGTGCGGTTGATCTCTTTCAGGATATCGTCGGTGGAGGGGTTCATGGTCTGCCCGCCGGTGACGATGGAATCGGCGCCCACCTCGCGGAACAGATCGGCCATGCCCTTGCCGGCGCAGACGGCCACGGCGCCATATTCCTTTTCCGGCGCGGCCAGCGTCTGCACGGCGGCGGCTTTTTCCACCAGCTCGTCGTGCTGGGTGCGCATATTCTCGATCTTGGCGGTTTCCAGGGTGCCGTATTTCTGCGCCTCGGTCAGCGCGTCGCCGGGGATGTTGGTGTGGACGTGGACCTTGAAGCGCTCGTCGTCCTCGCCGATGACCAGGCTGTCGCCGATGCTGTCCAGAAAGGCCCGCAGCGTCTCCAGCGATTTTTCCACCGTCTTGCGGACGATGAACACCGTGTCGTAGGCGAAGGTGATATCCGCCGTGTCGAACTTTTCAAACACGCTGCTCTCGTCGCCCGCGGCGGGCCCGGAAGCGGCCTCCGGCGCGGCTTCGCCGCGCAGGGAAGCCAGCATGGCTTCGTAGATCACCAGATAGCCCATGCCGCCGGCATCCACCACGCCGGCCTTTTTCAACACCGGATTGAGGTTGATGCTATCGTCCAGCGCGTCCTTGCCGGCCTCGATGGAGACCTCCAGCATTTTTTCAAAATCCGCGCCGCCGGCCTTGGTATAATCCACGGCGGCCTCGGCGGCCAGGCGGGATACCGTGAGGATGGTGCCCTCTGCGGGCTTCATCACGGCCTTGTAGGCGGAATCCACGCCCTCGGACATGGCGTTGGCAAATTCCCGGGCGCCGGCCTGGGTCACGCCCTTCAGCCGCTTGGAAAGGCCGCGGAACAGCAGGGAAGTGATGACGCCGGAGTTGCCGCGCGCGCCGCGCAGCAAGCCTGAGGCCACGCAGTCGGCGGCCTCGGATACGGACGCGAACTCTTTCTTTCGCAGCTCCTGGGCGGCGTTGTTCACCGTCAGCCCCATGTTTGTACCCGTGTCGCCGTCCGGTACGGGGAAGACGTTGAGGTCGTTGATGGACTGGGTATTGGCCCGCAAAGCGGCGTCGGCGCAAAGGATCATCTGTTTGAAATCCGCGCCGTCAATGTATTCTCTCAAAGTTAAGCACCTCCGATGGACCGGGGATCGTATTATTTTTCGTTTTTGTCGCTGATGATGGTGTCCACATAGACGTTGACGTCCTGCACGCGTACGCCGGTGGCCTGCTGAAGCTTATAGCGTACTTCGTTCATAATGCTGCGGCAGACAGCGGTGATGTTCACGCCCTTGTCCACGCCGATATGAAGATCCAGAGAGATGCTGTCGTCGTCGTTGAACTGTACTTCCACGCCCTTGGACATGGATTCCCGCCGCAGCAGCTGAAGGGCTCCGCCATCCTTGCTGCGCCCGGCCATGCCTTTCACGCCGAAGCAGTTGGTGGCCGCGTCGCCCGCGAGGTTGGTGAAGACCTCACTGGTGATACTGATGGTGCCGTTGCCGTTTTCGATTTTGACCATGGTAACGCGCTCCTTTCCGTTGAGTATTCTCAAAAGTTGCTTTAATATTATAGCCCCGGCGCGCGGAAAGTACAAGAAAAATTTGCGCACATTATATTGTGTCCTGGATTCTCTGTTTACAACAGAATGCCGAGATGTTAGACTGAACTTAATAGAAACGCGTTTACTGGAGGCGCAGCTTATGGAACGGATCTACAAGATCATGGACGGCTCTGCCGCCGCCGCCCATGTTTCCTACGCGTTTACGGAGGTGGCGGCCGTCTGTCCCATCGCGCCGTCCGGCCCCATGGCGGACGCGATCGACCAATGGTCGGCGGCGGGCCGGAAAAACCTGTTCGGCGCGCCGGTGAAGGTGGAGGAGATGCAGTCCGCTGCGGGCGCCGCGGGCGCGGTGCACGGCGCGCTGAACGCCGGGGCTCTCGCCACGACCTGCACGGCCTCCCAGGGCCTGCTGCTGATGATCCCGGATATGTACAAAATGGCCGGCGAGCTGCTGCCCGCCGTGTTCCATGTCACGGCCCGGGCCGTGGCGGGGCACGCCCTGTCCATCTTCGGCGACCAGTCGGACGTAATGGCCTGCCGTCAGACCGGCTTCGCCCTGCTGTGCGAGAACGACCCCCAGGAGGTCATGGATCTCGCCCCCGTGGCCCATCTCGCGGCCATCGCGGGCCGGGTGCCCTTCGTGAATTTCTTCGACGGCTTCCGCACCTCCCACGAGCTGCAAAAGGTCGCGGTGTGGGACTATGCAGATCTGGCCGGGCTGCTGGATCGGGACGCCGTGGCCGCTTTCCGCGCCCGCGCGCTGAACCCCAACCGCCCCGTGATGCGGGGCAGCCACGAAAACGGCGATATCTTTTTTCAAAACCGTGAAGCGTCCAACGGCTGTTACGACGCGCTGCCCGCCGTAGTGGAGGCCTCGATGGCCCGGATCAACGCGAAGCTGGGCACGGATTACCGGCTGTTCAACTATTGCGGCGCGCCCGACGCCGACCGTGTGCTGGTGGCCATGGGCTCCGTGTGCGACACGGCGGCGGAGGTGGTGGACTATCTCAACGCGCGGGGGGAGAAGGTGGGGCTGGTCAAGGTGCGGCTCTATCGCCCCTTCTGCCCGGACAGGCTGGCTGCGGCCATCCCCCCTACGGCAAGGCGCGTGGCGGTGCTGGACCGCACCAGGGAGCCGGGAGCCCAGGGAGAGCCGCTGTATCTGGACGTGGTGACAGCGCTGTTCAACGCCGGCCGCGCCGATGTGACGGTGTGCGGCGGGCGCTATGGTCTGGGCTCCAAGGACACGCCTCCGGCGGATATTTTCGCGGTGTATGCGGAGCTTTTGAAGGCTGACCCCAGACGCCGTTTTACCGTAGGTATCGAGGACGATGTGACCGGCCTGTCCCTGCCCATCCCCGACGCGCCGGATACCGTGCCGGCCGGCACCCTGTCGGCAAAATTCTGGGGCCTGAACGGCGACGGCACCGTGAGCACCAGCAAAAATTCCATCAGGATCATCGGCGACCATACCGATAAATTCGTCCAGGCTTATTTTCAGTACGACTCCAAAAAGACCGGCGGCGTCACCGTGTCCCATCTCCGTTTCGGGGACAGGCCCATCGGCAGCCCGTACTATGTGAAAAAGGCGGATTTCGTGGCCTGCCACAACCCCGGCTACCTCACCGCCGGCTACCGCATCGCCCGGGATGTAAAGCCGGGGGGGACGCTGCTGGTGAACTGCGGGTGGTCGGACGAAGAGCTGGCGGCACATCTCTCCTGCGCGGAGAAGCGCCACATCGCCCGAAACCATGTGCGCCTCTACGCCATGGACACCATCGGCCTCGCCCGGAGCATCGGCATGGGCAAGCGCACCGATACCATCCTTCAGGCCGCGTTCTTCGCCCTGTCGGGCGTGATGCCGCTGGAGCAGGCCGCGGGCTGTATGAAAGAGGCCGCCGCCCAGTCTTATCAGAAGAAGGGGCAGGACGCGGTGGATATGAACTGCAAGGCCATCGACGCCGGCACGGCGGCGTTCCGCGTCGTGCCGGTGCCCGCCGGCTGGGCCGACGCGCCGGACGATCCGGCCCCCGCGCCGCTTGCGGGCCGGGCGGCGACAGCGCGGATGGTGGAGGCCATCCAGCGCCCCGTCAGCCGCATGGACGGCGACAGCGTGCCCGTGTCGGCCTTCCTGCCCCACGCGGACGGCACCTTTGAGCTGGGCGGCAGCCGGTATGAAAAACGCGGCGTGGCCGTGTCGGTGCCCTCCTGGGATCAGGACAAGTGTCTCCAGTGCAACAACTGCGCCTTCTCCTGCCCCCACGCCGCCCTGCGTCCCTTTATGCTGACGCCCGGGGAGGCCGCCGCCGCGCCCAAAGAGGCCAAGCTGGAGCGGGTCAAGACCGGCAAGGGCAAAGGCAGCTTCAAGTACACCATGGCCGTTTCGCCGCTGGACTGCCTGGGCTGCGGCGTGTGCGTGGGCCAGTGTCCCACCCACGCGCTGGAGATGAGACCCGCCGCAAGTCAAGCCCCCCAGATCGCGGTGTACGACTATATGGTAAATTCCACCGCGGAAAAGCCCGGGCTTTTCGACGCCACCGTGCGCTTCTCCCAGTACCGCAAGCCGCTGCTGGAATACTCGGGGGCCTGCGCGGGCTGCGCCGAGACCAGCTATGCCCGGGTGGTCACCCAGCTGTTCGGCCGGCGCATGATCATTTCCAACGCCACGGGCTGCTCATCCGTCTGGGGCGGCCCCGCGGCGGATTCGCCCTACACCGTGGACGCCGACGGCCGGGGTCCCGCCTGGGCCAACTCCCTGTGCGAGGATAACGCCGAGCATGGGCTGGGCGTGTATCTGGGCCACAAAAAGCTGCGGGACGATCTGCGGGACAAGGTGGCGGAGCTGGAAAAGATCACCTCCGTACCCGAAAAGCGGGAGGCCTGCCGCCGGTGGCTGGACACCTACGACAGGGGAGGGGAGAACGAGGCGGCGACAGCGGCGCTCATCGCCCGGCTGGAGGCCGATCCCGACTGCCCCTATACGCGGGTCATTCTGCCGAAAAAGGACTATCTGGCCAAAAAATCCGTGTGGATCTTCGGCGGGGACGGCTGGGCCTGCGACATCGGCTGCGGCGGTCTCGACCATGTGCTGGCCTCCGGAGCGGACGTGAACGCGCTGGTGTTCGACACCGAAATGGATTCCGATACCGGCGGGCAGGCGTCCAAGGCGTCCAATATCGGGCAGGTGTGCCGGCTCGCCGCGGCGGGCAGGGAGCTGAAGCCGAAGCCGCTGGCGGAGATGGCCATGACCTACGGCTACGTCTACGTGGCGCAGGTGGCCATGGGCGCGGATAAGGGCCAGACTCTCAAGGCCCTGACCGAGGCCGAGGCCTATCCGGGTCCATCCCTCGTCATCGCCTATTCCCCCTGCGAGCTGCATGCCATGAAGGGCGGTATGCAGGGCTGCCAGCGGGAGATGGACCGGGCCGTCAAGTGCGGCTACTGGAACCTGTTCCGATTCGACCCGTCCCGGGAGCGGGAAAAGCTCACCCTCGACAGCCGGGAGCCCTCCGCGGATTACCGGGACTTTCTGATGGGCGAGGCGCGCTTCGCGTCGCTTTCCCAGAGCGATCCCGCGCGGGCGGAGGCGCTGTATCGGAAGTCGGAGGAAAACGCGAAAGCCCGGTATCAGCACCTGTTAAAGCTGAAGGAAACGATCGGATAAAAACAGCCCCCCGGCAATTCCGCCGGGGGGCTGTTGAGACTGTCAAAAAGCATTTTTGACAGTCTCAACACGCCGAATTTTTTACAAAATTATATCTTTGTAAAAAATGTCGCTCCGCTCCCCGAACCCTTGCTGCGCAAGGCTTCTGCGGCTATTTATCTGAATTGAGGCGGGGCCTTGCCTGCCTTCGGGCAGGCCCGGGTCGCGGCTCTGGAGCGCCCCCGGCGCTCCATTCACTGCCGCTCCCCATTTGGGCACCGTATTGCCCAAATGCCCCTCACACTCCCCCCGTCAATTACTCGATTTTTCCTTTTTGGGAGTTCTTTGACAAACTAAGCAGCCCCCCGACAATTCCGCCGGGGGGCTGCTCTTATAAAGTTCCATCGGCGATCATGGGGTAGACGTCCGTGTCGGCATAGTGCCACCACTCGCCGGAGTAACCCGCGAAGCCGCATTCCGTCATGACGGACTCCAGCAGCCGCGCGTCTTGCCGGGCGGCGGCGGACACGTCGGAGTAGTCCCTGTCGGCGGCGGGGCTGGCGTCGTCAAAGGCGCTGGGCATCTCCACCGCGCCGCCGTCGGCGGTCACCAGCGTCACATCCACGGTGTTGCCGCGGGTATGGTTGGAGCCGCCCGTGGCCGGGTCGGCCACATAGACGGGGTCGGGGCGGGCGTTCCACAGAGCCTGCTGAGCCGATGCCGGGCGATAGGCGTCCCAGATCTCCAGCGCGTACCCCTCGGCGGTCAGCTTCTCCTGCGCCGCCAGCAGTTTTTTCACCGTGCCGTAGCGCAGCCGGGCCTCGGTGAAGTCGTAGATGACCTTGCCGGTGAAATTGTCCGTGCCGGCATACTTGAGATCGACGACGATGCCCGGGATATAGTCGCTCACCGCCACCAGCGTGTCGTCCGCCGGCGGGGGAGAGACCGTGGGCACCGGCGTGGACACCGGCGTAGGTGCCGCAGGGGGGGACGGCGAGGATACGGCCGCTTCGCCGCAGCCGGTGAGCAGCAGCAGGATCGGGAGCAGCAGGGCTGCCAGACGTTTCATTTCTTCCTCTTTTCCGGCTTCGGGGGCTCCTCGTAGCCGATCGCGGTGGCGGGACTGAGCTCACCGATGCGCAGTACCAGCCGGTCCACCAGCTCCTCGTCGTGCTCGCCGAAAATGACGTTGGCGATCTCCCTGCCGCCGTTTTTCAGGATGAGCCGGAAATATTCGATGGCGGGATGATCGTCCGGCATGACCACGCTTACGCCCCGATAGGCCCGGGTGATGCTTTCGTAAGGGACGAACATTCTGCGCCACAGGTCGCGGTGGTACACGCCCAGCTTGCCCACGCGGACTTTCTTGAAGTCCTCCGCGTTTTGATAATCCGCGGTATGCGCTTCGTCCATGATCCTCTGCCTGTCCGGCGTGCGGAACTTCAGGAGCTCTGCCATGAGCCTCGCCTCGCTTTCAACCGTATCTTAGCAGACATGCCCGACCCAAGTCAACACAGGAAAAAATACTTGACATTATTTCAGATAAAGGTATAATAATTTAGCCTGTCCGTGAGACGGGTATATTTCCTTGCTCCCGCCGCGAGCGGGGGCCATAAGACCAGAAGGAGGTGCAACCATGGCAAAAACAAGCGAAAAGTACGAGGTTATGTACATCATCAGCGGGAAGCTTTCCGAAGAGGAGGCCGCTCCCATTGTTGAGAAGTTCAAGGCACTTGTTGAGGCAAATGGTACTCTTGACGAGATGGAGGAGATGGGCAAGCGCAAGCTGGCGTATAACATCAACTACATTTCCGAGGGCTACTATGTGCTGATGAAGTTCTCCTGTACGCCCGAGTTCCCCGCAGAGCTGGACCGTATCCTTGGCATTACCGACGGCGTCATCCGTTCACTGATCACCATGCGTGCTGAGTAAGGAGCCGAAGAGATGCTGAACCACATTGTCATTATGGGCCGTCTGACCCGGGACCCCGAGATCAGATACACCCAGTCCCAGACGCCGGTGGCGTCGTTCTCCCTGGCTGTCGAGCGCGACTTCGGCGGCAAGGACGGCGGCGAGAAGCAGACTGATTTTATCGACTGCGTGGCCTGGCGTCAGACCGCCGAATTTGTGTCCAAGTATTTTACCAAGGGCAGCATGGCCGTTGTGTCGGGCCGCCTGCAGATCCGCGACTGGACGGACCGCGAGGGCAACAAGCGCCGCTCCGCCGAAGTCGTGGCGGATAACATTTATTTCGGTGAATCCAAGCGCCGCGACGGCGGCGACAATCGCGGTGAGCGCGCCGACACGTCCTATTCCGCGCCGAAGTACGAGGCCCCGGCATCCGGCGGCTCCGCCTTCTCCGAGATAGGCGACGACGACGGCGAGCTTCCGTTCTAATTCTGATAAGGAGGAACCAGCTTAATGGATAACAAGAGTGCCAATCCCAAGATGCGCAAGCGCAGAAAAGTTTGCCAGTTCTGTGTGGACAAGGCGACTATCATCGACTATAAGGACACCGCGAAGCTTCGCAGATTCCTGTCCGAGCGCAGCAAGATCCTGCCCCGCCGCACCACCGGCGTGTGCGCCATGCATCAGCGCGAGCTGACCGAGGCCATCAAGAGAGCGCGTCAGATCGCCCTCCTGCCCTACGTTACCGACTGACCGAACCGCGGTCTTTTCATCCCCGGGCCCATGGGCCCGGGGATTTTTTTGCCGGATACAATCACGTTGCGCCCGCCGAAGAAACAAACGCCGTTCAAAGCCCGTTCACAGAAATGTTTCACAGATTTCATAAAAGAAATTGTGCAGGTTAACATTTCTCTTAAGATTTGCTGGTATCCTTTCACCATCATTCTGAAAGGAACACGGCACGATGAACAACAATATCGGAAAACTGACGGCTCTTGCGCTGGCGCTGGATTATGCGAACCTCAGCTATGATGAAGTGCAGGTGGAAAAATTGACGCTTGCCGGCGATCTGCTCGGCGTGTGCTATGAGATAGAATATACCACGGCCTGCCTCAGATACTTTTGCTATGTCGATGTGTTCGGCGGGGAAGTCGTCGGTTTCCTCACCGTACCCGAGGACCGCGAACAGGCGAAGTCCTCCGTGGCCTGAACCGAATATAAAAGGCGGAGCGTTTTTCAGAGCGCTCCGCCTTTTTCGGCGGATAGGTAGCGGGCCCTAGTGCGGCGGCAGGGCTTCCATGCCGGCGGGATTGCGCTGCCGCAGCAGGTTTACCGCCACTATTTCATCCAAACGCCCGTCCGCCTCCCCCCGGAAAGATCATTCTATCCTAATAATACACGGAATCGGCGGGAAACCAACGAAAAATTGTCCTTGTGTTTGACGTTTTGGCAAATGCTTGCTATAATATCCGCTATATTACAGCATGATAAAATCATGCTGTCCTGACAACAGCTCTGCGCTGGGAGGAATACGATGGCCGTGGATTATGAAGAAATGGTTCTGGACGTGGAGCTCTTACAGAGAGCGCAGCAGGACAATCCGTTCATTCGCATCAGCGACGCGGTGTATAAAATCTTGGAGGAGGCCATTCTCTCCTCCCGTCTCAAGCCCGGCAGCAAGCTGAAGATCAATTCCATCGCGGAGGAACTGCACGTTTCCGGCACCCCCGTGCGGGAAGCTGTGGAGTAGCTGGCCGCCAGGGGCCTGGTGGTGGAATCCAAGGGCAGCGGCGGGAAATATAAAAACTACACCGTTTTCGATATTTCCGACGACGATATCGCGGAGCTGTTCGTGGCCCGCAAGGCCATCGAGAGCACGGCGGCGTATCTCTGCGCGCAGAAAAACTGGTACGTGGACCTGCCGCTCCTTGAAAAAACGCTGGAAGATTTCCGCAAGGGGATGCAGGACTACATCAGCGGCGGCTCCGTGCGCATCGCCACGGAGCATGATCGGAAATTCCACACCGCCATTGTGGAGGCCGCCCGCAACCGGTATCTGCTGGATATGTATGATTCCCTGGATAAAAAGCTCAGCTACCTCTCCGTCCGCACCTGCGAATTTATGGCCGCCGGCCTCCGGCGGGACGATCTCAGGATGCTGTGCAGCCAGCACGCCTCCGTCATTCACGCCATCCGTATGGGCTTTCCGGAGCTTGCCAGGCAGGCCATGGACGACCACATCGACTTTTGCGAGGGAAACTGCCTCAGCAACCGGTACTTTTCCGGGAACAAAAAATAAAAACGCCGGCCCTTTTTAAAGGGCCGGTTTCGCGTTTTTCGGAGCCGCCGAGCGGCTGTTCGCCGAGGCAGAGGTGCAGTGCGCCGAGCGCTGCGCCAAGTGCAAGAAGACGGCCGAGAAAAGTAAGATAAAGGAAAACAGAGGAAGCGTACAGACCTGGATTTGTACACTTTTTCTGTTTTTGTCTAAGAAAGAACCGGCGGTTACGGCATTATGACGAATATCCAGAGCTTTCTTGTGTGCCTTTTGCTATTGACAGTTTGAGCCGATAATGATATTTTTAACATGCATGTTAATTCGCGGCCACTGTGCGGAAATGCGCCCAGTGGCCGCATTTGCAAGATCATTGCCCGACCCGCACCGAGAAAACTGCAAATATTTTTTTGGGAGGCTATCCATGAAAGATCTCAAGCATCTGATTTACTTTGAGAACCTGCTGCAGGAGGCCAACAACGAGCTCGTGCAGCAAGCCGTCAAAGAGGGCGACAAAGCGCTGGGTTATAACTGCTACTATATCCCGGAGCCTCTGCTGAATCTGCCCGGCTGCTTCTCTTCCCGTCTGCGCGCGCCCAACTGCTCCTCCACCGATGTTGCCAGCTACTACATGACCACCCGCAACTGCCCCTACGTCCGCGCCATTCTGGAGCGCGCGGTGGAGGGCGGCTACAATTACCTCAACGCCCTGTTCGGTGCGGAGTGCTGCGCCGCCATGGAGCGCATGGAGGAACATTTTTCTCTCATCGACCCGGTGAAGAACAAGGATTTTTTTACCACCATCATTGATCCTCCCCTGAAGTATGACGATAACGCCATCGACTATTATAAGGCGGGTCTGAAGCTCAAAGTCGTGGACGAGCTCCACAAGCGCGGCGTGGATACCTCCGAAGAGGCCATGAAGGCCGCTATCGAGGATCATAACGAGATCAGCCGTATTATCACCGAGATCGGTGATTTCCGCAAGCTGGAGAATCCTCCCATCACCGGCTACGAATTCCACGTCATCAATCTGGTCAGCCTGACATGCCCCCACCGTCTTATTAAACCCTATCTGGAAGAGACACTGGAAGAGATCAAAAAGCGCAAGCCCGAGAAGAAATTTCCGTTCCGGGCCCGCGTGGTCATGGTCGGCAGCGAGATTGACGATCCCGAATTCATCAAGCTGGTGGAATCCTGCGGTGCCATGGTCGTGGCCGACCGCTTCTGTTTCGGCTCCATCCCCGGACGCGAACAGATCGAGATCCGCGAGGGCGAGAATGCGTTCGACGCCATCTGCCGCCACTATCTGGAGACCAACCTGTGCGCACGCTTTATGTCCGGCGACAAGATTGACCAGCGCCACAGTACCATGGAGCGCCTTTACAGGGACTATAAGGCAGACGGTATCATCATTGAGAACATGAAGTTCTGCGAGTTCTGGAGCTATGAAAAGGTCCTGGGCTCTTACCTCATGATCAACGAGCGCAACATCCCGTGCTGCACTATCGAAAAAGAGTACGTGGTCGGCTCCGCCGGTCAGCTCCGTACCCGTTTCCAGGCCTTCGTCGAGAGTCTGGAGATCAAGAAGATCAATTCTTGAGGAGGGATAGAACAATGAATTTAAATTTTGAAAAACCCCTGAATATGGCGATCGGCGCCATTGATAAAAAGCTGGAAAGGTTCGATCCCCTCTGGCAGTCTGAGCACGGCACCGGCGGTCTGCGCAGCCGTTATTATGATAAGACAGGAATCGCCAAGTACCGCGAGTGGCGCGGCTGCAGAGATACCATGGTGGACTATGTCGCCTGGCTGAAGAATCTGGGCATGATGGGCATGATGGTGGCCAAAGACCCTGTGAGAATGATGAAGGGCTTTTGGGAGTACCGCTGGATGGGTTCCTTCCTGGGTTCTTTCGCCTTTGTGGATCGTCTGTTTGAAGGCTACCGCGATCGCGAGCTGCAGGTTTCCGCCCTCCACAGCAACACCATCGTCCGCACTCTTTGCGGGCTGATCGGCACCATCATCGGCAATGACCGCCGTCTGGGCGGCGGCCCGGATTCCGACAATCTCGTCGGTCTGGATGAGACTATCCCGACGCTGTTCTTTGCCGGCTTCCCGACGCTGAAGCCCGAGCCCATGCAGACCCTGCCGGAGTTCGTCATCTGCGACGTGGACCAGCACATCGAGCCCTATTACATTGACGTGGCCGAATCCTACGGCCTGCCCGCCGACGTGTGCTCCCGCTGCGCTGCCGAGACCGGCGTCACTTTCGACGACGCTTTCCCCATCTTCGGCAAGATGGTCATCTCCACCAACCAGCCCTGCAACGCCAGTGAAGCCACCTCCATGTTCCAGCGCCGCCGCTTCCATCGCGAGGGTCTGCTGGACTACCCGTTCGCTTTCGCCATGCAGCACAACGAGGCGCTGGGCAACAAGTACTCCGCCCAGGAACTGCGCAACTGCATCGCCGAGATCGAGAAGGTCTACAACGTCAAGTTCGACTGGACCGCTTTCTTTGAGGCGGCCAGGCGTGTCAACGAGCAGAACATGATCGAGATGGAGAAGTGGGAGATCCTGGCAACGCCTTATTCTCCGCTGTGCGGCATTTCTGAAACCCTCTATAAGCTGGTGGAATGGGCCATTGCCAACGGCCGTATCGATTACTTCAACGATACCGACCGCAAGGTCATCGAGATCATGCGCAAGAGCGTCAAGGACAAGTATGAGCCCTTCCAGGGCAAGACCCGTCACCGCGCCTTCCTGTGGGGTCCCTCCGCCGTGTATTACACCGATTTCCCCACCTGGACCCAGAACTGCTGGGGCCTGAATATCGTCCTCAATATGGACTCCACCATGGGCCACAACATCATCAACACCGAAGATCCCGAGCAGGCGCTGATCGATCTGGCTAAGTTCTCCGAGAAGGGCGTTATGCGCCACCACGCCGTGGGCGGCTGGGACAATGTCAACGCCGTTTGGGACTGGGCCAAAAAGTTGAACTGCGACATGGTTCTGGTCAACGACAACGTCTCCTGCAAGGGCATGAACGGCGTCCACGCCATGCTGGAGGAACAGGCCCGCGATCTGGGCTTCTACTTCTGCTTCGTCCCCCACGATCTGGAGGATTGCCGCACCATTTCCCGTCAGGATATGCGCAAGGCCATCAGCAGCTACATGAACGTCGTGCTGGGCGAAGAGCCGCTGGATCCCACCCTGGTGGAATTTGACGACTCCGAGGCGTGGTAAGAGAAAGGCAGGTAAAGGAATAATATGAAAGCTATTTTTAAGATTCTGGGAAAACTCATCGGCCTTGTTCTGGTACTGTTCGTGGCCACGTTCGCGCTGTATATGACGAATGGCGAAAACAAGCTCATCTATTACGTTGTCCGTCCGCTGCTGAACAAGCACTACGATTCCCAGTCCCGCAACAGACAGATCTGATTCCACGAAAAGCGCCTCCCGGGGACGGGAGGCGCTTTCTTCATAGCGGCGGATCAGACAAAGATCAAGCTGGTCAGATAAGACAGCTTATCGATCGTGACGCTGTCGTTCTGCCCGGTGATCAGACCGTCGCAGCCCTTGAGAGAGGTGATTCTGGCGATGGAGTTTTTCCCCAGCTTTGAGGAGTCACACAGCACATAGCGGCGCTTCGCGTTGGTCAGCACCGCGCTCTCCACGGTGGCGACGGCCAGATTGTCGCTGTAAACATTGCCGTCGTTGTCGATGGCGTCGCAGCTGATAAAAGCGCAGTCGACATGGATCCCCTTGAAAAAATCGCAGGCCTCACTGCCGATGATGGTGCCGGTGGAGCTGCGCAGAATGCCGCCGCAGACGTGGACCTCCAGCGCGGCGCAGCGCGCCAGATACTCCGCCGTCTGTATGGAGTCGGTATAGACCACACAGCGGCGCAGATCATCCAGCAGACTGCCCAGCCCGTATACGGTGGTGCCGCTGCCCAGCGAGATGGAGCAGCCGTCCTTCAGAAGCATCCTGGCCCGGGCGGCAATCCGCCGCTTTTCCGCCACGCTCTTGTGCAGCTTGCTGTCGAAGGTCTCGTCGGGGAAAGGGTTGACGGACATGACGCCGCCGTAGGTCCGGATGACAAGCTTCTTCTCCTGCATCTCCGCCAGCTGCTTTCGCAGTGTGGAAACAGATACGCCCAGCATTTCGCTCAGATCGCCGACAGACATTTCTCCGCGGCTTTCGAGCAAACTGATAATCTTTTGCTCGCGCACGCCGGTTTTCATATCGCATCACCCTCTGCATTTCTGATAAACGGTATTATAGCATGATGTCTTTGCGTTTTCATCAACTTTTTTGTGGGAGCCTGCGATTATCTGGAGCATAAGTAGAAAATTCGGGAAAAAACTGTGCAGTTCTTATAAAAATCAGCCATCGCACCGCGCAACAAAAAACAGCTTTTGCGCGGAGCAAACTTTTTCCCGCTCAAAATGATTTTGTTCAGACGGCAGCAATTGATTTGCTTTGTTGACTTTCCACGCAAAAGTATTTAAGCTGAACACAGCGCAAAATGACATCCCCATTTTTCATTTTTGGAGGCCAATGTGAAAGATCTTACTATCGGCGAAGCCCAGAAGCTGACGGCACCGGCGCCCTTCGGCCTGCTGACCGCGCTGCGCCCGGACGGGAAGACCAACGTGATGGCGGTCTCCTGGTGGAATTATGTAACGAATCACCCGCCGATGCTCAGTGTGTGCCTGTCCCAAAAGGGCTTGAGCGGGACGCTTATCCGTGAGTCCGGGGAATTCGGCCTGAGTATCGTCGGAGAATCCCTGCGGGAAACCGCGCTCAAATGCGGGCAATGCTCCGGCCGCGCGCAGGATAAAGCCGCCGAGTATGGCATCCCGCTGGAAAAAGGGCAGAGGATCGCGGCCCAGGTGGTCTCCGGCAGCAGGGCGGTATTTGAATGCGTACTGGCGGACAGCGTGGATGCCGGCGACCACACGATCTATATCGGCGAGATCGTGACGATCCGCGGGGATCCTGCGGTGCCCCAGATCTTTGCCTATGACGGGTATGCCAGACTTGACACGGCATCAAAACAGTAGCAGAATAAATTCGGATATCGACGAAAGGGGAATACGATCATGATTATGGATTGCGGTAAATATGTGGGAAAATGCGTCTGCGGGCGTGACCACGAGCTGGAAACCAAGCTGGTGGCGGTGGAATACAACGCTTTCGATCATTTTGAAGAGTATATGCGCCGGACCGGGCTCACCGGCCGACGCGCAGCGATCTACGACAGCAATACCTACAACAACCCCTGGATCAAGCATATCAGGGCCGATCAGGAAATCGTGCTGAACGCCGACGGCCTGCATTCGGAAAAGGGCATGATCGAGGAGATGATGACCCGGCTGGACCATCCCGAGGTGCTGGTGGCCGTGGGCTCCGGCACGATCATGGATTTCGGCCGCTACCCCGCCTATAAGCTTGGCATCCCCTTCGCGGCCATCCCCACGCTCTCCAGTTCAGACGGCTTTACCGCCAATATTTGCTCCATCATTATCGACGGGCAAAAAAAATCCATCCCCATGGTGGCCCCCACGCTGGTGGTCACCGATCTGGACGTTATCGCCAACGCCCCCATGTTCCTCACCATCAGCGGCGTCAGTGATATTTTGGCCAAGTACATCTCACTGGCGGACTGGAAGATGGCCAAGCTGGTGGATGACGAATACTACTGCCCCATGGTGGCGCGGCTGTCGCAGGACGCGCTGGATATCATGCGCAGGGCGGCGGACGGACTGGCGGCGGGGGAGAAGCCGGATTTTGAAGCGATGACCATGGCTCAGATGATGAGCGGCCTCACCATGCAGCTGCTGAACCATTCCCGGGCCGCCTCCGGCGCGGAGCACCTGATGGCCCACCTGGTGGAGATGAAGCCCCCGCGCTTTGAAAGTGCCCACGGGATGCACGGCCAGTGCGTGGGCGTCGGTACCTATCTGTGCGCCGGAGAATATCACCGTCTGGCGGCGCTGCCCACGCCCAAGGCCAAGCCCTTCGCGCCCATTACCCGCGCCTGGGCGGAGGAAAAATTCGGCGTTCTGGCCGACGGTATCCTGAAAGAGAACGAGAATGATGTTCTGGGCACTTTCGATCCCCAGAACATCGTCGATCACTGGGACGAGATCCGCGATATTATCGCGGCCATCCCGCCCGCCGGGGAGCTGGCCGCCCTGTACGATTCCATCGGCGCGCTCTACAAGCCGGAGGATATCGGCATCGACCCCGCGCTTGCGGACGAGATGCTCACCGTCTCCGCCGCCATCCGCAACCGGCTGACGCTCATCCGTATGCGCCGGGTGCTGGATTTTGGCGAATAGGACGAACCTGCAATTTCAACACCACTCTCAGTACGCGGAGCGTCTTCGGGCGCTCCACGTTTTTTTCTGGGGCAGCGAACCGGAATATTGATATTTTAATAACAAATTCATTCCATTTGTACGCTGATATGCAAATTATCCACAGAAATTGTAACAAAATCGCCAAAATCCTGCATAGAAATCTGGGCCCGCCTTTTGTGACAAATGCTCAAAACTGATTGGACGATCACACAAATTTGAAGTGAAAATGCGCAAATCGTTCAAGATGTTTTCCGAATGCGCACTTCGCGCAAAACGGGGGCGCTTTTGAGCTGGGTTTGGCGGTTGACTTTGAACGGATATCGAAATATTTTTAGAATGTTCATGGGCGCACAGGCGCTTTCCAACCCTATTTTTAGAAAAGGAGAAACAAAAAATGAGACCTGATATTGTGGTCATGCTTACCCATCACGACGTTACCGTGAAGGAGGCAAAAGCAACTTTTAAAACGTGCAGCGACTTGCCTGTAAAGCATTGGGGCTTCAAAAATGTCGGACTGCCCAAGGACCAGATGAAGGAACTCGCCGCGCAGATGAAGCAGGCGGGCAAAGAGACCTTCCTTGAAGTTGTCACCTATGACGAGGCCTCCTGCCTTGACGGCGCGCGGACCGCCATCGACTGCGGCTTCGACTATCTCATGGGCACGCTCTACTACGACTCCGTGGCCGAGCTGCTGCGGGAGAACGGCATGGAGTATCTGCCCTTTGTGGGCAAGGTCTCCGGCAGCCCCAGCATCCTGGAGGGCACCAATGAGGAGATCATCCGGAACGCGAAGGATCTGATGGCCAAGGGCATCAAGGGCTTCGACATCCTGGCCTACCGCCATGTGGTGGACGGCGAAAAGCTGGCCCGCGATTTCTGCGCCGCGGTGGACGCAAAGGTCTGCGTTGCGGGCAGCATCAACAGCTTCGCGCGCATCGACACCATGTTTGACATCGGCCCCTGGACTTTCACCATGGGTTCCGCCCTGTTTGAGAAGAAATTTGTGCCCGACGGCAGCTTCCGCGACAATCTGATAGCCGTCGCGGAGTATATGGCAAAGAAGTAAACAAGCAGCTGGACATTTCGATCAGAAAAAATTTAGAGTAGAAGAGGAAAAAAAGGGAGGATTACAAGGTGGAAGAATCTAAACTGAAAAAAGCGCTGACTCCGATAGGCCTTTGGGCCATAGCGGTCGGCGCGGTCATCTCCGGCATGTACTACGGATGGAACTACATCTTCGCCAGCACGAACTTCCTCGGAGCCGTTATCGCGCTTGTCATCGCGACACTTTTCTATGTGACCTTCATGTTCCTGTATGCCGAGCTTGCCACTATGACGCCCAGCTCCGCCGGCCCCGCTGCCTACGCGGAGAGAGCGTTCGGGCGCGGCACGGGCTTCTTCGCGGGTTTCTGCTATCTGGTGGAGTCCCTGTTCGCGACCCCGGGCATCTGCATTTCAGTCGGCGCTTATGTCCACAACATGTTCCCGGCGGTACCCGCGGTTATCGCGGCCGTCGGCATCTACATCATCTTCCTTCTGATCAACTGCGCGGGTATTGAGGCAGCCGCAAAGGTCGGCGTCATCGTCACGGCCATCGGCGTCGCCGGAGTGCTGCTTTTCTCCGCCATTGGCTTCCCCTCCGTTAAAGCCAGCAACATCGCCAACATGGGCGATCTCGGCGGCATCAAAGGAATCTTCCTCGCCATCCCCTACGCCGTCTGGTTCTACCTCGCCATTGAGGCCTGCGGCATGGGCGCGGAGGAGACGCGCAATCCTTCCAAGGATATCCCCAAGGCCTATATCTCTTCCGTATTCACGCTTCTTGTGTGCGCGGTCCTGATGCTTGTGGTCATGGCGGGCGCGCTGCCCAAGGCGGAGATCATTGGCACCGACGCCCCCATGGCTATCGTCATCACCAAGCTTTTCGGCGCGGACAGCGCGTGGAACATTATCTTTATCATCATCGCCCTGTTCGGCCTGTGCGCGTCCCTGCACGGGATCATTATCGGCCAGTCCCGTCAGGCCTATTGCCTTGCCCGCTGCAAGTGCCTGCCTTCCTACCTCGCGAAGCTGGATAAGAACGGCACCCCCATCAATTCCCTGATTACCACCAGCGTCATCGGCATGATTTTTGTCCTGATCGGCTCCGTGGACGCCATTGTCGTCATTTCCGGCCTCGGTTCCGCTCTCATGGCGGTGTTCTGTGTCATCTCCTGGTTTAAGCTGCGCAAATCCGAGCCCAATGCCAAGCGCCCTTACACCTGCAAGGTCATCACCGGTATTATCTGCGCCATTTTCTGCGCGATAGTCACGATTTCCACCATATACTCATCCCTGACCCAGGGCATTCTGTTCTATATCGCCATTGGATTTTTCGCGCTGGCCATTGTGTATTATTTCCTCGTCTGCAATAAGAGAAAGGGCAGCTTCATAGTAGAGTCCGCGGACGACGACTGAGACGGTACCGCGCTCAAAATTCTATCGAAACTCCGGCGCGGCGGGCGGCGCTTTCCGCGCCGGAGCACAGAGGGCCTCCAGGGGAGAAATTAATTGAGCGAACATTATTTGAGGAAGAAAGATAAGGAAACAACATGAGCAGTGAAAACCCGACACTTGAAAACCAGGGAGGTCTCAAAAAGAGCCTCAAGCTGATTTATGTTTACGCCATCGCGACCGGAGCCATCTTCACCTTCGTCGGCTACTGGGATTCCATATTCTATTCCTATTGCGGCCCCGCAACGTTTTTGGCCTTCCTGCTTATCGTGGCCTGTGTGCTCCCGATCGCGTTTGTCTACTGCGAGCTGTCCCCCATGTTCCCCTCCTGCGGCGGTGAACTGATTTATAACACGGTGGGCTTCAACAAGCACGTCGGCTTTTTTTCCAGCTGGCTGATCATGGGCGCGTGGATTGCGGTCATTCCGGCGGCCATCATGGCCATTATCCAATGGATTGCCAAGGTCTGCGGCCTTACGCTGACTTTTGAGCACGTTGTCGTCATCGGTATCGTCTGCCTTACCATCTACTGCATCTTCAGCCTGATGGATGTGCAGCTCGCGGGCAAGGCGCAGCTCGCCATGCTCATCGGCGCAATCGTCGGCTGCGTCGTCACGAGCTTTGCAATCATCTTCTCCGGCCACTGGAGCTTTGAAAATTTCAAGCCGTTTTTCAATACGGTGCTGAAGACCACCTGGGGCGTGCCCGGCTGGCTCGTGGGTTTCGGCCTGCTGATTAATCCTTTTTTCGGGTTTGAAACCGTTCCCCAGATGATAGAGGAGGGGGATTTCCCGCTGAAGGACACGAGCAAGGCCATCTGGGGCTCCGTCGTCACCTGCGGCATCGTGTACTCGCTGTTCTTCTTCTCACTGGCCGGACTTGATAAATTCAGCGTCCTGCTTGCCGGCGATTCGGCAAACGGCTTTCTCGCGATCAACGCCATGAACAAAATCCTCGGCTGGCACGTCTGGCCGGTGTTTTTCGGCATCGCCGCGGTGCTGTGCGCCATCGGTACCTGCCTGCTCGGCTTCTGGCTTTCCACCGTCCGCCTCATGTATGCCATGGGCCGCAAGAATTTCCTGCCTCAGGCCTTCGCGAAGCTCAACAGGCATCAGCAGCCGATCGTCCCGAACCTATTTCTGCTCGGCGTCAGCATCCTGCTCCTCATCCTGCAGAACGCCACGTCTTTCATGAGGGATTTCTATAACCTCATGTCCTTCAGCGTGGCGCTTGCGTACGCACTCACCATGCTCTCGGCGATCCGCATCCGCAATAAGCACCCGGACTGGGTCAGCCCCTTCCACCTCAAAGGCGGCAATTTTACGAGAGGGCTCGCTTTTGTGCTTGCGCTGGTCATCGCTTTCTTCTGCTGCTGCGGCCAGGGAGCCGGCTCGTGGAAGTGCTGGGGCATTTTTATGGGGATCGGCGTGGTGGTCTGGCTCTGGATGGCCCTTGTGCGCTGGAGGAAATCGTCCGTTGTCCTGCCGACTCCGGACGGCGACGTGGAGTACTGAAAAACGTTTAGTTTTTAAGGAAGTGACAAGTTTTGAGTTATGTTATCGGCGTGGATCTGGGGACCCAGTCCCTCAAGGGCCTGCTCGTAGATCCGCAGGGTAAGATCATCGCGGAATCGAGCTGCGCCCACGACCCCATCTATCCCAATCCCGGCTGGGCCGAGCAGGCAGTGGAGGATTATCTCCACTCCTTTACCAAAGTTGTTCAGGAATTGATCGCCGTCAGCGGCATCGACCCCGCCGAGGTTGGCACCATCGGTATGGATGCCATCAACGATTCCGTCATCGCGGTGGATGAAAACGGCGCGCCGCTGATGAACTGCATTATCTGGATGGATCGCCGCGCCGAGGCCGAGATCGCCCGGATCGCCAAGCTCGTCGACCCCGACCGCGTTTTCGAGGTCACGGGCCTGAATCTGGACTCCTCCCACACGGCGGCAAAAATGCTGTGGATCAAGGAGAACCGGCCGGATGTTTTTGCCAGGGCCAGGTATCTGCTCAATGTGGACAGCTTCATGGTCAACTGGATGACCGGCGTCGCCGCGGTGGACTATGCCCAGGCTTCGGCCTCCATGCTCTACAACGTGGCAAAAATGGACTGGGACCCCGAAATGTGCCGCGCTTTCGGCCTCGACCCCGCGCTGTTGGGCACGCTGAACAAATCCCAGACCGTGGCGGGGACACTCACGGAAAACGCCGCCCACCGGCTGGGCCTTACCACGAAGACAAAGGTCATCATCGGTACCGGCGACGAGCACAGCGCCTGCCTGGGCTCCGGCCTTGTCAGGCCCGGCATGGTCTGCGACATCACCGGCACTGCGGAGCCCGTGGCCGGCACCTCGGACAAACCCGTGTTCGATACCCACGGCCATCTGGTGGAGACCCACCATTCGGCGGACTCCCGGCTGTGGCTGGTGGAAAATCCCGGCTTTGTCTCCGGCGGCTCCACCCGTTGGTATAAGGACACCCTCCTCAAGACCGCCGGCTACGATCTTATGAACGAGCAGGCCATGCGCTCGCCCATCGGCTCCAATGGCCTGACCTTCCTGCCCTGCATGTCCGGCGCCATGACGCCCACCTGGGACGGCTCCGCGCGGGGTACCTTTACGGGCCTCTCCCTGAGCCACACGCTGGACGACTTGTCCCGCGCCGTGTTCGAGGGAATCTTTTTCGGCCTGCGGGACAATGTGGACCGCTTCGAGCAGATCGGTATGGACTGCTCCAGTGTGCGCATCGTGGGCGGCAGCACCAAGTCGCCGTTCTGGTGCCAGATGAAGGCGGACGTGCTGGGCAAGCCCCTGGTAGCCACCAAGAACCCGGAGGGCGCCGCCATCGGCGCGGCCATGCTGGCGTCCGTGGCGGAGGGCAACTTTGCCGATCTGGACGAGGCGGCGGAAGCCATGGTGGAGCTGGGCGCGACCTACGAGCCAGACCCGGGCAGGAAAGCCGCTTACGACGAAGCCTACCGGCGGTATCTTGCGGCCTACTATGCGCTTGTCCCGGTCTTCAATAAATTCTATAAAGGAGAATAAGACGCAATGATCGATCCTCGTTTGGTCAGGGCGGACGCCACCCAACTGGATGAACTGCGCGCCATCCTCGCGCAGCAGGAGGGTGCGGAAAAGCTCCGCCCCATAGAGATGAAGGATATATTCATTGGCCACGGTGCGATCGAGAAGGTCACCAGCGCGGTCAGGGCCCTGACCCCCGGCGCAAAGATCCTGATGGTCACGGGGCCGACCAAAATTCTGAGCCGGGGGCAAAACGTAAAGGAAACGGTTTTTGCCCTTCTGAAAAAAGAGTACGACGTGGAATGGCTCACCCTCTCCGAAGGGGAGGGCAAGATCATCCACGCCACGCCGGAGAACGCGGGAAAGATTGTGGGCCGCCTCCAGGGCGTGTCCTGCGTGGTGGGCGTGGGCAGCGGCACGCTGTGCGACCTGTGCAAGCGCGCGACCTTCCTCGTCAACGAGGAAAATCCCATGCCGCTGGTCATCGTCCAGACGGCGCTGTCCGTCAACGCCTTTTCCGACGGCGTCTCCGTCATGCTCATCAACGGCGTCAAGCGCACCATCCATTCCCACTACCCGTCCATCCTGATCGTTGATCTGGATGTGATCGCCGACGCCCCGGCGGAAATGAACGTCAGCGGTTACGGCGACCTCATCGCCACCTGGACGGCCCCGGTGGACTGGTATCTGGCCAATGTCCTCGCCATGGGCGACAATTTCCACCCCGCCCCGTCGGACATGATCCGCACCCAGTGCGAGGAACTGCTGGAGAATTCGCCGAAGCTTAAGGCGGGCGATAAAAAGGTCATCGGCGATCTTGCCAATGTACTGACCCTCAGCGGCTTATCCATGGGCATCGCGGGCGAGTCCTGCCCGGCTTCCGGGTCGGAGCACGTGATGAGCCACCTGATCGACATGGCTTCCGGCGTGCGGCACACCGGCATCTGCTATCACGGCACGCAGGTCGCCGTGTCCGGTATCCTCTCCAGCATCATCTGGGATTACTTTCTCCATGAATTCGATCCCGAAAAGGTCGATCTCGGCAGGGCCTATCCCACGGCGCGGGAGATGGAGGGGCGCGTCAGAGCCGCTTTCGACTGGCTGGATAACGACCACACCGCCGCGGGCGAGTGTTGGGCGGACTATCAGATCAAGCTGAACCGCTGGCTGGCGCACAGGGATGAATTCGCCGCGTTTCTCGCCCACTTCGACCAGTTCAAGGCGCACGTTTCCGGCTGGGTCAAGACCCCGGCCTACCTCTCCGACTGCATGCACGCCGCCGGCGCGCCCACACGCTACAGCCGGCTGAACTATCCCGTGGATGCAAAGACCGTCACCTGGGCCATTACCAATTGCCACCTGATGCGCAACCGCTTCTCGGTGATCGACCTGCTCCATTTTTCCGGCGTCTGGGACGGCGCGTTCGTTCAGATGCTTCTCGACCGCGCGGAAAAGCTGGACGCCGGTCTCTAAACAATCGTGCCTGTTCAGTATTCACTCCCGATCCTTTCCCAGCAGGAAAGCGCCCCGGTACCGGGGCGCTTTTTTGCCCTCCTGCCGCCTCGCGTCCATAGACAGACGATAACAGGTAAATTATTGTGAAAAATAAAAGCAAATAAGTGTTTTACTTGTGGCACTGCTTGTGCTATTTTCAAGTCAGAAAAGAAAAAACAGCCAATGGAAGGAAGCGCTGGTTTTATGGGAAAAAAAGTATTGATGATCGACCCCAACTGGTGCAAGGGCTGCGGTATCTGCGCGGCCTTCTGCCCCAGGGGCGCGCTGGAGCTGGTGGGCGAAAAGGCCAGGCTCCGGGCGGATAACGACTGCGTGCTGTGCGGGGCGTGCGAGCAGCATTGCCCGGACTACGCCATCTGGCTGAAAGAGGAGGCGTGAACCGTGGGCAAAACGGTTTTGATGCAGGGTAATGAGGCCTGCGTGGAAGGTGCCATCGCGGCGGGGATGCGGTTTTACGCGGGCTACCCCATCACCCCCTCCACGGAGATCGCCGAGGGCTGCGCCGCGCGGCTGCCCCAGGTGGGCGGCCACTTCATCCAGATGGAGGATGAGTTGGGCTCCATGGCCGCCGTCATCGGCGCGTCCGCCGCGGGCGTCAAGAGCATGACCGCCACCAGCGGCCCGGGCTTCTCCCTGATGCAGGAGAACATCGGCTATGCGTGCCTGGCGGAAATTCCCTGTGTCATCGTGGATGTGCAGCGCTCCGGCCCGTCCACGGGCCTGGCCACCGCGCCGTCGCAGGGCGACTATCAGCAGGCCCGCTGGGGCACCCACGGCGACCACCCCATGATCGCCATTTCCCCGGCCTCCGTTGCCGAGACCTACCGGCTGTCCATCCGTTGCTTCAACCTCAGTGAAAAGTACCGCACCCCCGTGATTTTCCTCATGGACGAGATCGTCGGCCACATGCGGGAGGGTATCGAGATTCCGGAGCCGGATTCCTATCCCGTCTGGAACCGCCGGGTAGCGGGCAACGACGGCGCGTACAAATTCGTCTACAGAGTGCCCGAGGGGCAGTGGGTGCCCGGCCTGAAGCCCTTCGGCGCGGGGGAGCGCTATAACATGACCGGCCTCGTCCACGACTATTCCGGCTTCCCCACCAACTCCAACGAGGTGGCCCAGCAGGAGATCACCCGCCTGATGGAAAAGGTGCTGAAAAATAAGGACGATATCGTCCAGATCCAGGAATACGCCATGGATGACGCGGAATACGCCGTTGTCGCCTACGGCGGCACCACCCGGGCCGCCATGGAGGCGGTGCGCTCCGCCCGGGAGGCGGGCATCAGGGCGGGGCTGTGGCGGCCCGTCACGGTCTGGCCCTACCCGGATGAAAGATTACAGGAGCGGCTGCCCCAGCTCAAAGGCATCCTCATGGTGGAGCACAACTACGGTCAGATGCTCCGGGAGGTGCAGCGCGCGGCGGCGGGGTCGGTACCCATCGACTTTATCGGCCGTATCAACGGCACGGTCATCCCGCCGGAGGAAATTCTGAAAAAGCTCAGGGAGGTGTCCCGCCATGCCAAGTGAACTCATCCGCCAATACATGCGCATCGACCATCTGCCCCACATCTGGTGCGCGGGCTGCGGCAACGGCGTGCTGACAAGGGATGTGGCCGTGGCCATCGACGAGCTGTGCCATGACCCCGAACACCCCATCGCGCGGGAAAAGGTGGTCATCGTGTCCGGCATCGGCTGCTCCAGCCGCGCCGCCGGCTATCTGGACTTCAATTCCATCCACACCACCCACGGCCGGGCGATTGCCTTCGCCACGGGCATCAAATTGGCAAACCCAGGGCTCACCGTCATCGTGGTCACCGGCGACGGCGACTGCTCCGCCATCGGCGGCAACCATCTCATCCACGCCGCCCGGCGGAATGTGGATATGACCGTGGTGGTCTACAACAACAATATCTACGGCATGACCGGCGGCCAGTATTCACCTACCACGCCGCGCGGAGACCTGGCCACCACCGCGCCCTACGGCGTCATCGACCGGCCCTTCGACATCGCGGGTCTGGCGGCGGGCGCGGGCGCGTCTCTCACCGCGCGGGGCGACACCTATCATGTGCGGGAGACCATCGACCTCATCAAAAAAGGCATCCGCCATAAGGGCTTTTCCCTGATCGACTGCTACTCCGTCTGCCCCACCTACTACGGACGCAAGAACAGGAAGGGCGACGCGGTGGAAATGCTGACCCGGCAGAAGGAAAACGGCGTCCGTCCCGAGGCCTATTCGGCGCTGTCCGAGGAAGACCGGGTGGGCAAGTACGTCATCGGTACCCTGACCCACTCCAACTACCCCGAATTCACGGCGGAATACCAGAAAATGATCGACAAAGCCATGGCGGGGAGGGCTGAGGCGTGAAGCAGTTTGAAATGCGCTTCACCGGCTCCGGCGGACAGGGCGTAATCCTGGCCAGCGTCATTTTCGCGGAAGCCGGGGTCATCGCCGGGGAGCACGCGGTCCAGTCCCAGGCCTACGGCCCGGAGGCCAGGGGCGGCACCAGCAAGGCCGAAACCATTCTCTCCAGGAACGAAATCTGGTTTTCCAAGGTTGTCAGGCCCCATTTCCTGCTCTCTCTCAACCAGTCGTCGCTGGATCAGTTCGCCCCGCAGCTGGCGGAGGGCGCCGTGGTGATGATCGACGATACGCTGACCGTCCCGGAGGGGCTGGACCCCGCCGGCGTGATCGCCCTGCCCATCCTGCGCACCGCCCGTGAGACGGTGGGCAAAGAAATGACGGCCAATATCGTGGCCGTGGGCGCCATCAACGCCGCGCTGGGGCTTTTTTCCGACGAGGTGCTTATACAGGCCGTCCGCCGCCACATTCCCAGGGGCACCGCGGCGCTGAACGACAGGGCCCTGGCCGAGGGTAAGGCACTGGTGTCCGACGAGGTAAGGACCCGCTTCAGGCGGGAAGTGGCCTGATGGAAGCGGAAGTCAGACGGCGCATCCGCTGCTCCGGGCTGGAGAATAAAATCACCGACGCCGACCGCGCCGCAAGGCTTATTGAAGACGGCATGACCGTGGCCGTGGGGGGCTTCACCCCCTCCGGCTGCCCCAAGGCCGTGCCCGCGGCGCTGGCCCGGCAGGTGCGGGAAGGGGAGAGGACGGTACGCATCACGCTGCTGTCCGGGGCCTCCACCGGCGACGAGCTTGACACCGCGCTCTCCGACGCCGGCGTGATCGCCCGCCGCGCGCCCTATATCACCAGCGCGTCGCTGCGCGGGGCGGTCAACCGGGGAGCGTGCGCCTATCAGGACGTCCATCTGGGCGAGATGGCCCAGAACGCGCGTTATGGGTACTACGGAAAGCTGGACGTCGCCGTGATCGAGGCCTGCGCCATCACCGAAGACGGCTCGCTGGTGCCCACCACCGCCGTGGGCTGCGCCCAGACCTATGCCGCGCTGGCGGACAAAGTACTCGTGGAGCTGAACCTTGCTCAGCCCGCCGCGCTGGAGGGCTTTCACGACATCTTTCCAGCCGCCGACCCGCCCCGTCGCCGGCCCATCCCGCTTACCCGGCCCGGACAGCGTATCGGCGGCACGGCCATTCCCTGCGGCCCGGACAAGATCGCGGCAGTCGTGGTGACAGACACCCCCGATAAGCCCCGCCCGCTTGCAGCGCCGGACGAGGTGAGCCGCGCCATCGCGTCCAACATCGTCCGGTTCCTCCAAAACGAGCGCGCCGCCGGAAGACTGTCCGCGGACAGCGTCCCGCTCCAGTCCGGCGTAGGGGGCGTTGCCAACGCGGTACTGGAGGGATTGGCGGATTCCGATTTTACCCATCTCTCATTTTACTCCGAGGTCATGCAGGACGCGGTTTTGTCGCTGCTGGACGGCGGAAAGGCCGATTTCTGTTCCGCCACGTCCCTGTCCCTGTCCGAGCCTGCGCTGGCCCGCCTGCTGGGACGGCTTGACGATTATAAGGGCAGGATCATCCTCCGGGATTCCGAGATCAGCAACAGCCCGGAGGTCATCCGTCGCCTGGGTCTCATCGCCATGAATACCGCCGTGGAGGCGGACCTCTGCGGCAATGTCAACTCCTCCCATCTGTTCGGCAGCCGGATTTACAACGGCATCGGCGGCAGCGGCGACTATGCCCGCGGCGCGGCAGTGTCCGTCTTTATGACCCCATCGACGGCCAAGGGCGGCAAAATCTCCAGCATCGTGCCCTGCGTGACCCATGTGGATCACACCGAGCACGATGTCGACGTGATCGTCACCGAGCAGGGTCTGGCCGATCTGCGGGGCCTGTCCCCCAAGGAGCGGGCAAGGCTGGTCATTGAATGCTGCGCCCACCCCGATTACCGCCCGCCGCTGCGGGAATACTTTGCCCGCGCCTGCGCGTCGTGCGGCGATTCCCAGACGCCTATCCTGCTGGACGAATGCTTTTCCTTCCACAGAAAATTTCAAAACACCGGCAGTATGCTGTAACAGAACGGGAGTATGCGGTTAAAAAAGCGGATGGACGCCGCATTCCGGGCACAGCAGCCGTGTTTGCAACAAAGAGAAAGGCAAAAAAAGCGCCCCGCGGCGGGGCGCTTTTTTTATGCTTTTGGTGTCTTTGAACATGCGGCGGTGGGCGTTGGCGAGACCGCGGGGGAAGCCGCGGGGGACGGCGATACGCAGGTCACGGGACACTGGCAGCCCGTGCTGTCGATGGTGTAGTCCCCGGACACGATGAGCTGCGAGATGGGGACGATGTTGTAGCCGTCCTTCTGCAGGGCTTCCAGAATACCCGGCAGGGCCTCCGGTGTGTGCTCCGCCGCGTTGTGGAACAGCACGATGCTGCCCGGCTGCACATTTTTCAGCACCCGCTCGGTGATCTTCTGCGCGGAGATCCCCTGCCAATCCAGACTGTCGACGCTCCATTGTATCGCGGTCATGCCCATGCTTTTCACGGCGGTGATGACGTGGTCGTCATATTCGCCGTAAGGGCAGCGGAACAGCGCGGGACGGACGCCGGTGACGGCCTCGATCTTGTCGTTGGCCGCGTTGATGTTGGCGGTGATATCCTCGGTGGAGAGCTTGGAAAAGTGGGCGTGATCGTCGGAATGGTTCATGACCTCGTCGCCCGCGTCGGCGATGGCCTTTACGGACTCCGGGTATTTATCCACCCATGCGCCGACCACAAAGAAGGTGGCCTTCACTCCGTACTTGTTGAGGATGTCGATGAGCGTTTGGGTATCCTCATTCCCCCAGGCGGCGTCGAAGGAGATGGCGATGGTCTTATCCTGCCGCTTCACGGAATAGATCGGCAGTACGCGTTCCGCGGCGGCAGCGCCCACCACGGCGGGGCTGTTCACCACCCAGAAGATGGCCGCCACCGCCAGCACCAGCGCCAGCGCGGAGACGAGCCGGTGATGTTTTTTCAGAGCTATCGAAAGTTTGGTCAATCTGCATCACTCCCGGTCATGGTATTGGTAGATACTATGCCGGGTTTTGCCGTGTCATGCCGGAAAAGTCAGCTTTCCATCTTGTCCAGCCCGTGCAGCCAGTCGGAGCGGCAGAGGTAGATGCAGAAGATCACGGAGCTGATGCCCCAGGTGATGGGATAGGCCCAGAAAAGATATTGGATTTCATGGATATAATGCATGATGACCGTGATGTACGCGATGCGGAACACGCACCATACGCACAGCATCACTAGCATGGGCACCACGGCCTTGCCCGCGCCGCGGCACACGCCGGCCACACTGTGGGAGAAGGCCAGCAGGCAATAAAACAACGTTTCCGTGCGGAACTGCAGCACGCCGATGGCGATCACGTTCGGGTCGGAACTGAACAGCCGGACGAACCAAGGCGCGGCAAAGAACATGGCTACGCCCACAAGCTCCGCCATGCCGACGGCAGAGAGGATGCCGAACCGGGCGCCCCGCTTGGCGCGGGCGAATTCCTTAGCCCCCAGATTTTGTCCCACGAAGGTGGTCATGGCCATGGCAAAGCTGGTGATAGGCACGAAAACAAAGCTCTCGATCTTGAAATATGCGCCGCAGGCGGCCATGGCGTCCGCGCCGAAGGTATTGATGTTGGCCTGTACCAGCACGTTGGCGAAGCCGATGACGGAATACTGCACCCCGGTGGGCAGGCCGTATTTGACGATCTGGCGCAGCATGTCCCTGTGGAAGCGGACGCCGCGGAAAGATACCTGATAGACGGTGCCCTTTTCCATGAGGTGATGCAGGCACAGTACCGCGCTGACCGCCTGAGAAATGACGGTGGCCACGGCGGCGGACCACACGCCCCAGCGGAACACGCCCACGCACAGCAGATCCAGCGCGATGTTCAGGCAGGAGGAAATGATAAGATAGTGCAGCGGATGCCGGGAATCGCCCACGGCGTCGAGGATGCCGTTGAAGATGTTGTACAGGATATTGGCCAGCACCCCGGCAAAATAGAAGCGCAGATAGGACACGGACTGAGGCATCACGCTCTCCGCCGTGCCCAGCCAGCGCAGGATGGCGGGGCACATCGCCACGCCGAAAACCGACAGCGCCGCGCCGGAGACCAGACCCAGGGCGATGTTGGTGTGGACGGCGCGGGAGACCTTGCCATAGTCGCCGGCACCGAAATACCGGGCCACCACCACGCCCGCGCCCAGCGCGGCGCCGGAAAAGAAATTCACCAGCAGCAAAATCAGCGTGCCGGAGGACGCTACGCCGGCCAGCGCGGCCTTACCCAGGAACTGGCCCACGATCAGGGAGTCCGCCGCGTTGTACAGCTGCTGGAACAGCAGGCTGAGCATCAGCGGCATGGCAAAATCGATAATGGCCCGGCGGTAATTACCCGTGGTCATGTTTTTTGTCCCGGCGGGCTGTGGCATTTTTCTCTCTCAGCCTCCAAAATACAGTGTCAGTAAATTTCAGTATACCAGAAACGGCGGGAGAAGAAAAGAGCGGATTGCAAATCGGACCTGCCGATGGTAGAATGAGCGGGTGATAAGGAGGTGCGCCATGAACAGACCGATCTTGTGGATGGTGATACCCTGCTATAATGAAGAAGAAGTCCTGCCGGAGACGGCCCGCCGGCTGAAAGCGGCGCTGGCCGCGCTGGTGGAGGGGGAGCGCATCTCGCCCGACAGCCGTATCGCCTTTGTGGACGACGGCTCCCGGGACGGCACCTGGGACCTGATCCGCCGGCTCTATGAAAATGATTTTGTCTATGCCGGGATCAAGCTGTCCCGCAACCGTGGCCACCAGAACGCCGTTCTGGCCGGCTTGATGACCGCGAGAGCCTACTGCGACGCCGCCGTCTCCATGGACGCCGACCTGCAGGACGACGTGGACGCCGTCGCGCAGATGGTGGGAAAATACCTCGCCGGGGCAGACATTGTCTACGGCGTGCGCCGGGACCGCAGCAGCGACGCCGCCTTCAAGCGGAGCACGGCCCACGCCTTTTATAAGACCATGTCCCGGCTGGGGGTGGAAACCATCCCCGACCACGCGGATTTTCGGCTGATGTCCAAACGCGCGCTGGACGCGCTGTCCGAATACGGGGAGGTCAATCTCTTCCTCCGGGGCATCGTGCCCACGCTGGGCTTCCGCTGCGACACGGTGGAATATGTCCGGGCCGAGCGGTTCGCGGGCACGTCCAAATATCCGCTGAAAAAGATGCTGGCCCTCGCGGCGGACGGGATCACCTCATTTTCCATCAAGCCCCTGCTGGCCCCGGTTTTCTGCGGCGCGCTGGCGCTGCTTGCCGCGCTGGCGATCTTTATTGTGTGCCTGTGCCTGCACCCCGCGCCGGGCTGGCTGTGGGTCAGCGCCGCCGTGTGGCTGCTGGGCGGGGCGCAGCTGCTCGCCATCGGCGTGGTGGGCGAATATCTGGGCAAGACTTATCTGGAGACGAAGCGCCGTCCCCGCTATTTTCTGGATGCCGTGCTGGTCAGGGAGCGCGAGCCATGACCGACGCCGCCGTCGCCGCCCTGGTCCGCTACGGCGAGACCCGGGGCCTGACCGCGCCCTCAGACCGCCGCTATGTGACGAACCGGCTGCTGCAGCTCCTGAAACAGCCCGACATGGACCTCGACGCGCGGCCCATGGACGCGCCGCTGCCGGAACTGCTGGGCACGCTGTGCGACGACGCCGCCGCCAGGAACGTCATCGGCGGCAGCCCCATGGAGCGGGACCTTTTCGACACCGCGCTGATGGGCGCGCTGACGCCCTGGCCGCAGGAGGTCGGGCGTATTTTCCGGGAAAAATACGCCGTCTCGCCGGAGACGGCCACGGATTGGTTTTACGGCTTTTGCCAGGATACCAACTACATCCGCCGGGACCGCACGGCCCGCGACCTCAAGTGGACGACGGAGACGGAATACGGCGCGCTGGAGATCACCGTGAATCTGGCCAAGCCGGAAAAAGACCCGCTGGCCATCGCCGCCGCCGCCAACGCGGGCAGCGGCCAGTATCCCGCCTGCCAGCTGTGTATGGAAAACGAGGGCTACGCCGGGCGGCCGGATTATCCGGCAAGGGAAAATCTGCGCATTGTGCCGCTGACGCTGTGCGGCGAGAACTGGGGATTCCAGTATTCGCCCTATGTCTACTATAACGAGCACTGCATCGTCATGAGCGATACCCACCGGCGCATGGCCCTCAACCGCGCCGCCTTTGCCCGGTTGCTGGATTTTGAGCGGCAGTTTCCCCGCTATTTTATCGGCAGCAACGCCGATCTGCCCATCGTGGGCGGCAGCATCCTCAGCCATGACCATTTTCAGGGCGGCCGCCATGATATGCCCATGGCCAGGGCCCCGGTGGAGGCCCCGGTGGTTTTCACCGGCTTTTCCGACGTGACGGCGGGCCTTGTCCGCTGGCCCATGCCGGTGCTGCGGCTGACGGGCGCGGACGGGGAGCGGCTGATCGCGCTCACCGACAAGCTGCTGCGCGTCTGGCGGGGATACTCCGACCCCGCGCTGGGAATCTATGCCGCCGCCGGCGGCGAGCCACACAACACGGTGACGCCCATCGCGCGGGTGCGGGACGGAAAGTTTGAGCTGGACCTCGCGCTGCGGTGCAACATCACCTCCACGGAGCACCCGCTGGGCGTATTCCACCCCCACGAGGAGCTGCACCATATCAAGAAGGAGAACATCGGTCTCATCGAGGTCATGGGGCTGGCCATCCTGCCCGGCCGCCTGAAGGCGGAGCTGGACGGCGTGGCGGACGCGCTGCTCACCGGCGGCGATCTCACCGCCGATCCCGCGCTGCGCCGCCATGCGAAATGGGCCATGGCGGTGGCGGAGAGACACCCCGAGTTCGGCCCGGAGAATGCCGCCGGGATTCTCCGGCAGGAGACCGGGCAGGTGTTCCGTCAGGTTCTGGAGGACGCGGGCGTCTACAAGCGGGACGCCAGGGGCCGCGAGGGTCTGCTGAAATTCATCGACGCGGTCAACAAAGAAACCGGGCTGTAAAAACAGCCCGGTTTTATTTTTTCGGTTTGCCTTTTTTTGTTTATGCCGTCGCCATAAGCAGCACCCCCCCCACGATGCAGCAGATGCCCGCGACGCGCCTCTTCGTGATGGTCTCACCCAACAGATGCTTGGCGATGAAGATGGACCACACATAGGTCATGGAGCCCAGCGGCACGGCCACGGAGTATTCCGTCATCTGCAAAAGCCAGATCATGAACACGGTGGAGGTCACATACATCCCGCCGCCGATCCAGAGGTTTTTGTTTATCATCAGCTTCCAGAAGTTTTTGGTGGCGCCGGAGGCCCTTTTCAGAAAGTACCCGCCGAAGGCGGACAGCAGGGTCATGCAAACGATCAGTAAATAAGTCATACCTCGTCCGACCCCCCGATCAGAATGACGCCCGCGATGATGACGACGACGCCGATGATTTTTTGCGCGGTCATCGCCTCTCCCAGCACCGTTACGGCGATGATGGAGGAGAAGACGTAGCTGATGCTGTTCATGGGGTGGATGACCGACAGCTCGCCCATGCGGTAGGCATAGGTCATGGCGATGCCGCCGCCGCCGCAGATGGCAAAGCCCAGCAAAAACTGGACCATCATGCGCGTATGGTCAAAGTCGCGCATGGTCTTCCACAGAAGCTGCCCGCCGCACAGGCACAGGGCCGTGATGAGGATCAGGAGCATCCCTTTTCCGTTCTTCTTCAGTGAATTGAGCATTGTACCTCCGGTGTGTTCATCCAAACGCCCACAGATAGGTGACGGCGAAAGCTTCGCGGATGAAGTAATTAATCATGAGCAGGGGGTAGCTGGTGTGGGCGGCCACGGTCTTGACGGACACGCCCTGTTTTTCGGCCAGCAGCTTGGCCCGGTAAAGGTGGTACTCGCTGCTCACCACGGCCACGCCGGCCGCCGGGTCGCCGCCCCGGCCGCGGATGATGGCAAAGGAATTCCGGTAGTTCTCCTCGGTATTTTCGGCCTTTTCCTCTTTCAAAATACGGGCCGGTGAAATGCCCTTTCCCGTGAGCCAGTCGTACATGCAATCGGCCTCGGAGATGTTCTCGCCCTCGCCCTGCCCGCCGGACACGATGCACACGGCGCCGGGATAGGTCTCAAGATAGTCCAGCGCCGCGGTGAGGCGGTTGAGCAGGGAAAGGGAAGGCGAATCACCGTTGACGCCGGCCCCCAGTACGATCACATAGGGGGCCTCGGGGTTTGCGTCCGTGTGCGCGGAGGAGACGATGGGGATCTCCACGATGATGAAATAGGTCACGCCCGCCGCCAGAAGGACGGATAAGACGATCCTCAGCGTCCTGCCGAAAAGGTGGTACGCGGCGACTACCGCCGCCGCGAACAGCAGCGCGTAGCCGACAAAGTCGTAGCCGATGAGGGCGAAGCGGAAAAAGAGGCCCGCCGCGGCCAGCAGGCCCCCCGCAAACGCCCAGCCGGATGTGTGTTTTGACTTCTTCATTCGGACAAGCCCTCCCATTGCGCATACAGCGCGTCCAGCGCGGCGGAAAGCGCCGCTTTTTGCTTGTCGATCTCCAGCAGCTTCTGATAATCGGCGGCGTATTCCTCCGCCTGTCCATCCAGCTCGCGGATGGCGGCTTCGGTTTTTTCAATGTCCCGCTCCGCCCTGGCCAGCTGTTTCTCCGCGCTGGGCGCGCCTTTTTTGCGGGGCTCCTTCTTCTTCTGCCCGGCCTTTTCGTTCTGGACGAACACCTGCTGCCGGGCGCGGTAGGCCTTGTATTCCCCAAATCCGCCCCGGAAATCCACGATGCCGCCGTTTTCGGCGCTCCAGATCCGGGTGGCGAATTTTTCAATAAAATAACGGTCGTGGGAGACGAAAAGCAGCGCCTCGTCATAGTCGGAAAGGGCGTCCTCCATCCATTCGCGGCTGGCGATGTCCAGATGGTTGGTCGGCTCGTCGAGAATGAGGAAGTTGATGTCCGAGCCCATGACCATGCACAGCTTCAGACGGCTGCGCTCGCCGCCGGAGAGGGCGGATACGGGGGTCAGCACGTTTTCGCCGCGAAAACCGAAGGCGGCCAGCCGGTCCCTGGCCTCCTGCGGCTGGCAGCGGCATTCGTACAGCATGGTGTCGAGACAGGAGCGGGAGAGGTTCTCAAAGGTCACGATCTGGGGCAAATACCCGGTCTTGACCGTGGGACCCAGATAGAGATAGCCGCTGTCGGGCGGCTCCTGATTGAGGATCATTTTTACCAGCGTGGATTTTCCGGCCCCGTTGTCGCCGATGAGGGCGATGCGCTCTTTACCCTCCACCGTCACGGTGAGGCCGCTGAACAGCCGCCTGCCGCCGAAAGCCTTGGAGAGACCGTCCGTCACCAGCACCTCGTCGCCCAGAAACTCCCGCTCCTTGAATTTCACGGTCATTTTCCGCGCCTCGGCGGGCTTTTCGGAGGTCTTCAGCTTCTCAATGCGCTTTTCCATGGAAAAGGCCCGCTTGTGCAGCTTGTCCGCGCCCATGAAGGCCCACAGATGCATCTGCTCCGCGGCCCGGGTCAGCTGCTCCACCTTGGCCTGGTCCCGCTCGTACTGCTTCATCTTCTCATCGAAGCGGCGCTGCCGCTCGGCGACGTAGAAGCTGTAATTGCCGCTGTAGAATTCGGCCTTGCCCTCGCTGATCTCGATGCAGCGCTGGCACACCACGTCCAGAAAATAGCGGTCGTGGCTGATGGCCAGCACCGTGCCGCGGAAGTGCAGGATGTAGTCCTCCAGCCACTCCGTGGCATGCAGATCCAGATGGTTGGTGGGCTCGTCCAGCAGCAGGATGTCCGTGTCCTCCAAAAGGAGACGGGCAAGATTGACGCGGGTCTTTTCCCCGCCGGAGAGACTGTCGAAAGGCTGGGCGCGCATGGCCTCCGTGATTTCCAGCCCGCTGGCCACCCGGCCGCGCTCCACATCCATCTCATAGCCGCCCATCAGGCGGAAGGCTTCCGAGAGCCGGTCGTATTCGGCCAGCAGGGCTTTGGAAGCATCCGCCGCCATCCGCTCCGCCAGCTCGTCCAGCCGCCGCTGCATTTCATACAGCCGCCGGTGGGCGTCCTTCAGCACTTCCTCCGTGGTCCAGCCCTCCGGATAGACGGGGATCTGGGAGATCAGGCCCAGTCGTTTGCCGCCTCCGACGGCCACCGCGCCCTCGTCGTAATCCAGCGTGCCCGTGAGAATGCGGAACAGCGTGGTCTTGCCGCAGCCGTTGGGGCCCAGGATACCCACGTGCTCACCCTCCGCAATATCGAAGGACAGGCCGTCCAGTATATTTTTTCCAATTTCAAAGGATTTTACCAGTCCGTTGACCGAGATATCTGTCATTTGAAGTTCCTTTTCAGTATTTGGCTACCGCCGCCTGCAAAACCGCGTTGGCGATGGGGCCGGCCTGCCGCAGACCGCCGCCGCCGTGCTCCACCACCACCACAAAGGCGTAGGGATGGGCGTCGTCGGCGAGAAACCCTGTGAACCAGGCGTGGCTGGTGCCGTCGCCCACTTCGGCGGTGCCGGATTTGGCGCAGATTTTCAGGCCCGGGAAAGAACCCGTGCCATAGGAAGACTGCACATTATAGCTCATGAATTCCTTCAGCCTGTCCGCCGTGGCCTGGGACAGCAGCTTGGTCTTGCCGCCGATAGCGGCGCGGCCCAGCAGGGTGGGTTCCGCCAGTTCGCCGCCGTTGGCGATGGCGGAGACCAGCCGCAGCATGGAGTAAGGGCACACCAGATCGGTGGACTGGCCGATTCCCGACCAGGACAGCTCGGAGCTGCCGTCGTCCGCCTTCTCAAAGCTGCCCGCCGCGGTGCGGATGCCGTCCAGCGTGTGCGCCTCGGTCATGCCCAGCTTCTGGGCGTACTTCTCCAGCGTGGCGCCGCCCACCTCCTGCGCGATCTTGGCGAAGGCGCAGTTGCAGGAATTGGCCAGCGCCTGCTCCACGGTCTGGCTGCCGTGGGTGCCGGTGCAGTGGATGGTGACCCCAGCCACATCCACGCTGCCCTTGCAGGTGAAGGTCTGACTGTCGAGATCCGACACGTTTTCAATGGCCGCCGTCAGCGTGACCAGCTTGAACACCGAGCCGGGGGTGAAGGTGGAGGAGATGCATTTGTTGAGATAGGTGCCCTCGGCGGGGGAGGAGGAGGGGTTGGATGGGTCCTGACTGGGGGCAGACACCATGCACAGGATCTCGCCGGTCTTGTAATTGCATACCAGCACCGCGCCGCTGCGCCCGGCCAGCGCCTTGTAGGCCGTGGCGTTCAGCGCGGAGTCAATGGTCAGAGACAGCTTCGTGCCGGTGCTTTGGGTGGTGCCGCTGACCAGATTGAAGCCTGCCAGCTTGCTGCGGAACATGGTCAGCGCGCCGGTGCCCACGTTGCCGGAGAGGTCGCCGACGGTCTGGTAGCAGGCGAGGCGGGTGGTATAATCCGCGGCGTAGGTCACCTTGCCGCCGGTCTCGGAAGCCAGAACCACGCCATTTCGGTCGGTGATGGTGCTGGTGCCGGTGACGTTGCTCACACCGAAGTACGAGGCCCAGACCGCGCCGTTTTTTACATAATCAAAGCAGTAGACGAATACGCCGGTGATGACGAAGGCGGCCACGACCAGCGCGGCGATGGCCCTGCGGGTAACTTTTTTCATTCGTCGTCATCCTCCTCTCCGCCGGACTTGGAGGGCGGTTTCACCACAAAGCTGGCGCCCTTTCGGGTGTCGGCGGCCTTGATGAAAGCCAGCAGCATCCAGCACGACAGCAGCGAGGTGCCGCCCTTGGACACGAAGGGGAAGGTCACGCCCGTGAAGGGCAGGATATCCATGGAGCCGAACACGTTCAGCGAAAGCTGCACCATCATCATGCTCACGGAGGCGCAGGCCGCGATGACGTAGTAGGAGCTGCGCCCGTGGGCGGCGGAGCGCACCGCGAAGAAAGCGAGGATAAGGATGGCCAGAATGGCGCACACCGCCACGATCAGCCCCAGCTCCTCGCACAGCACGCCGAATACCATGTCGGTGTTGGCGGCGGTCACGTCCTTCAGCCAGCCCGCGCCCGCGCCCTTGCCGAACAGGCCGCCCGAGGCGGCCGCCGACATGGCCCGCGTCTGCTGATAGCCCTTGTCGTAAACATCCTCCCAGGCGTGCCCCCAGGTAGCGAAGCGCTGGGCGATGTAGGGCTTGATGGACAGCATGAGAAAGCCGGCCAGCCCCGCGCCGGTGATGGCCAGCGCCACGGTGGCGATGGAGCCCGAGCGCATGAAGGAGATCACCAGAAATGTGGCAAAGAAGATCAGTGCCGTGCCGAAGTCGCCCATGAGAGCCAGGGCGATGACGCAGATGGCGGAGAAGGCGATGAACACGATCAGGTTGCGGGTGCGGAACAGCCGGTCCAGCGTGGCCGCGCCCACGTAGATATAGGCCACCTTCACCAGCTCCGAGGGCTGGATGGTGAAGCCGCCCAGAGAGATCCAGTTGCGCGCGCCGCCGGAGATCTTGCCGATGACCAGATTCAGCGCCAGCAGCACCAGCGCCAGCAGCGCCACGGCCGTGCGGGCCTTCTTGGTGCGCTCCAGATCGCGCAGCCACCAGCCGGTGATGAAAAACAGCACCACGCCCGCGATAATCAGGATCACATCCTTGTACATATCGTCCGGCGCGGAAGTGGCCACCACCGAAAGCCCCAGCGTGGTCAGAAAAAAGGCCAGCGTCTCCACCTCAAAGCCGGTGCGGCGGATGCTGCGCATGGCGAAATAGCAGAACCATTCGATCAGGATCAGCGCCGCGAAGCCCAGCACCACGATAAGCATGTGGTCGGCATCGGCGGTAACGGAATGCTCCAGCGCCAGAAAAGCCTGAAACACGGTCAGCCCCAGCAGGGTCAGACCCGGCCCGATGTTGCGCCCGGCGGGGGTGCGGTCCTTTTCCAGCTCCGCCCGCTTGGCGGGGGAGATATCCTCAAACACCAGCTCCTTGTCGGCCAGCGCAAGGGTGTCGCCGCTGCGGACGGCGGCGCCCTCCTCGTCCTCGGCGTTTTTGGCGTTGACCCACGCCCCGCCCTTGGAGAAAGTGTCATACAGCCGCCACAGGCCCTTGTCGTTGCGGATCAGCACCGCGTGGACACGGCTCACAGAGGGGTCGGAAAGGGAGACGTCGGCGGATTTTGCGCGGCCCAGCAGGTTCTCCCAGTGGGTCAGCGGAAAGACCTTGTCGCCGTCGCCGTCCAGCACGTAGCCCCAGACCTCGGGCTCGTACTTTTCGCGCAGCATGGAGCGGACGCAGCGGGCCAGTACCCACAGCGCCAGAACGGGCAGCACATAGCGCGCCGCAGCGAGAATGTATGGGGTCAATGCGTCCATGGCGCTCCACCTCCTTTGCCGGATTGCATAGTTTTATAATTATAACATATTTTTTCCCGCAGGGCAAGCCATAGAGGTGAGAGCCTCAGAGCCTGCCGAGAAGCCGCGCCGGGAGCGGCCGGTGCAGGGTGATGGCGCCTCTGGGGCAAAATTCCTGACAGCAGAAGCAGCGGATGCATTTGCCCGTGTCGATGGCGGCCTTGCCGCCCCGGAGCTTTGCCGCGCCGGCCGGACAGACCTCGACGCACTTGCCGCAGCCCACGCAGCGGGCCTTTTCCACCCGTGGCCCGGTGCCGAAGCAGGCCGAGGCCAGCCGGTTGAAGCCCGGAAACTTTTCCCGCGGCTTCAGATTGTCCCGGGGCGGCTGCTTTTGGAAGTCCGGCACGGTCAGCGCGCCGGCGTCGCCGTAAAGCGGCAGCTCCTCCAGCCTGCCGGGGCACAGCCCCCGGCGAACCGCGGCGGCGATGGTGGGGGCGCGCTCGTCCAGCCCGATGAGCCGCGCCGCGACAAGATCGGCGGCGTAGGGCGTTTTCGCGGCGATCAGCGCGCCGATGGGCCGGGGCGTCCCGGCGGTGGGGCCGTTGCCCTCCATGCCCACCACGGCGTCCACAAGGGTCAGCCGCGGCGCGGCAAGCTCCGCCAGATCCACCAGCATATCGCAAAAGTCCGCCGGCCGGGGATGCTGAAAGTGGAACTCGGTTTTCCGCGTGCCGGGCAGGATGCCGAAGAAATTTTTCACGCCGCAGGTGAAGCCCACCAGCCCGTGGGTCTTGAGCTTACACAGATCGACCACGCAGTCGGCCTTGAACAGCCACGCGGTGACGGGCACCGATTGGATGCGCACGCCGCCGGGCAGGGCGCGCGTTTCCTGGGAAAAGTCCTCGTTCAGCGCCGCGCCCGTCCCCTCCACGACCCGCATACCCGTGACGGTGTAGATGTTTTTCAGCTTTGCGGCGGAAAACGGTCCGCTGGGCGAATCGCCAAGGGTAACGGCCGCGCCCCGCGCCACAAGCATCCGGCACAGCTCCGCGGCCACCGCCGGATGCACCGTGGCGGCGGCTTCGGGCTTGTAAGCCCCGACCAGATTGCATTTGACCGCAATGGTCATGCCCGGGGCGACCCAATCCAGACCGCCCACCGCGTCCAACGCCTCGCGCAGCGCCCGCCGCACCGTTTCCGCGCCGTAATCGGCGCAGGGAACCACCGCCGCTTCGTACTCCATGTGTTCATCCCCTAAAAGTTTTTATAATTTTTATAATTATAAAGCCGGCAGGAGATATTTTCAATCATACGGGATTGCAAAATACGGGAACAGGCGGTATAATTTTGACATATGTCAGCAAAGCTATTTCTGTATTCCACACGTAGAAAGAGGTTTAGTCTTATGAGCGAAGAATGCACCCATGACTGCGCCAACTGCGGCGAAGCCTGCGCCGAACACGAGCATGAGGATTTTTCCGTCAAGCTCCATGCGGACGCCAGCGTAAAAAAGGTCTATGCCGTGGTCTCCGGCAAGGGCGGCGTCGGCAAGTCTCTGGTCACCAGCCTGCTGGCCGCCGAGATGCAGCGCCGGGGCCATCAGGCCGCCGTGCTGGACGCCGACATGACCGGACCCTCCATCCCCAAAGCCTTCGGTCTCGACCAGCACGCCACCGGCACGGACGAGTATCTCTATCCCGCCCTCACCAGTACCGGCGTACAGGTCATGTCCATCAACCTGATCCTTGAAAACGAGACCGACCCCGTCGTCTGGCGCGGCCCCGTCATCGCGGGCGCCGTCACCCAGTTCTGGAGCGAGGTGCTGTGGGACGACGTGGACTATATGTTCGTCGATATGCCTCCCGGAACGGGCGACGTGCCCCTTACCGTGTTCCAGTCCCTCCCGGTGGACGGCATCATTATCGTCACCTCTCCCCAGGAGCTGGTGGGCATGATCGTGGCCAAGGCCGTGAACATGGCGAAAATGATGAATATCCCCGTAGTGGGCATCGTGGAGAACATGTCCTATTTCAAATGCCCCGACTGCGGCAGTGTGCACCACATCTTCGGCGACAGCAAGGTGGACGCCGAGGCTGAAAAGTACGGCATCAAAGCCATTGCCAAGCTGCCCATCGACCCGGTGATTGCCACCATGGTGGACGCGGGCGAGGTGGAGGACGTGGACGCCTCCGGCATCGCGCCCATCGCCGATTACCTTGAAAAGGAGAAAAGCGAATGAAAATTGCCGTACCTTATCAGGATGGCGCCATCCATGAAGATTTTGATTCCTGCACGCTTTTCGCCGTGTACTACACGGACGAGGAAGGGAAGGAAGTCGTCATGAAAAAGCTGGTGGAGATCACCCATGACGCGGTGGAAGTGCTGGCGGGCCTGGGTGTGAGAGCCGTGGTCTGCTGTGATGTGAGCGGGGAGAGCCGCAAGGGTCTCGAGGGCTACGGCATCAGCGTCCATGATCTTTTTCAGGGCGAGGCCGATGTCGCGGCGGACGTGCTGGTGGCCGGCGGGCTGGACAGCATCACGGCCGAGGGCGGCTGCGGCAGCTGCGGCGGCGGTTGCTGCGGAGCGGAGGGTTCCTGTTGCGGCGGGGAAGACCACGACCACGGCTCCTGCGGGTGCGGCTGCCACGAGGAATAAATAAAAACCGGGCGGAATTTTCGAAATTCCGCCCGGTTTTTATGTTGTGCAGACAAAAAACGCCATGCCGGGAACGGACTTGCCCGTTCCCGGGTACCGCGCAGACGCAAGGGCGATTCCCCAATCGCCCTTCGCTGCGAACCTTATCCTGCTTTCAGCGTGACTTTCAGCAGCACGGGGTTGTGGTCGGAATTGGTGAAGCCCTCGTCCAGCGTGTTGACGGTCTCCAGCTCCACGTTGGGGGAGAGGATGAACCCGTCGATGACGTAGTGCTGGGTGTTCGCGGTATCAGCGGCATTGTAGGGCTGATTGTCCAGCCGGCAGGACGGCACGGACAGGTCGCAGGCAAAATGCCAGCCGTCCGGCAGGGTGCCGGCGTCCAGTGTGCCGGGGCTCCACAGATCGGGGTGGTTGTTGGGATAGGCATCCAGTGCGCCGGGGAATTCCTGGTTGAAGTCGCCGCCGGCGATGACGTAGTTGCCCTTCTCGTATTCGCTCTGGATGAACTCGTTGAGCATCTTGGTCTGGGCGATCTTGCCCTCGCCGCTGTCGTAAGCCTCCAGATGCAGATCCACCATGACAAGATATTTGTCGGAATTCGCCAGCGGGATGTAGTTAACCAGCAGGCAGCGCTTGAGATTGGCGATGCGCAGCGGCCAGTTGAACGGGCAGGGCAGCGCCACGCGCTGCGCGCTTTCGATGGAATAGCCGGTCATGGTCAGCAGACCGCTGTTCACGGTGCCGATGGGCGGCAGGGGATAGGGGACAAATTTGCAGGAGTAGTTCAGCGCGTAGGTGCTGTTGGCGCCGGCGGACAGCGTGTCGCGCTCGTTGATGTGGTAGGTGCGGGTGGAGTTTTCATCCACCTCCTGCAGCAGGGTCACATCCGGGTCCACGGTTTTGATTGTACCGGCGATGCCGGAAAGGTAGGCGTTCACCGTATCCCTGTCGGCGGATCGGGAATTCTTGCCGCCGTCCATGAAGAAGTCGGAGCCTTTGCCCAGACCCGCGTAGCCGATGTTCCACGACAGGATGGAGACGCTGTCGCCCGCGGCGGGGGCGGCGGAGCTCGCGGCGCCGGAGGTCGGTGTCACATCCTCCGTCGCGGCGGGTTTGTACTCCGTCAGCGTCAGCCACAGCAGCAGTGCGCCCACTAGGACGATCACCGCCAGCAGAAGGATGCCGATAATCCTGAAAATCTTTCTGACCATAAAACCCCCTCCATTTCCAATGTCAGTATTTTACCACAGGAACGGGAGGGCTTCAACTGAAACTTGAACAGGCAGATGACCCCGCCGGCGCCCGGCGAGAGGAGTGGAAAGCCGGCCTTCGGCCTCCGCCACCTTCATATACCGATTTTCCCGGTAATCTTAGGCGCTGTGACGAAAAAACAGGCACAGAGAGCGGGGCTTTTTGAGTACTATATATCTTGCCGAACGGACAAATTCCCTGTATAATCTACAACATGTGGCATGGGTCGCCCGAAATATGAATTGGAGGACCGCGCGAATGAGCTATGAGATACTGAAACAGCAGGACCCCGAGCTTTACATTCCCTTCATGAGGGAGCTTGAGCGCCAGCGCAGCCATATCGAACTGATCGCCTCGGAGAATTTTGCCAGCCGTGCCGTGATGGAGGCCATGGGCAGCCATCTGACCAACAAGTACGCGGAAGGGTATCCCGGGGCGCGTTTTTACGGCGGCTGCGAGTATGTGGACGAGGTGGAAAATCTGGCCATCGAGAGGGTCAAAAAGCTGTTCGGCAGCGAATTTGCCAACGTGCAGCCCCATTCCGGCTCTCAGGCCAACATGGCCGTGTACGCGGCGCTGCTGGTCCCGGGCGACACCATCCTGGGCATGGATCTGAGCATGGGCGGCCATCTCACCCACGGCTCCAAGGCCTCCATGTCCGGCCGGTACTACCATAGCACCTTTTACGGCGTGGACCGCGAGACCGAGCGCATCGACTATGACGCGGTACTGCGCGAGGCGGAGGAGAACAAGCCAAAGCTCATCATCTGCGGCGCCAGCGCCTATCCCCGTATCATCGACTTCAAGAAAATGCGCGAGATCGCGGATGCCGTCGGCGCCTACCTGCTGGCGGATATCGCCCACATCGGCGGCCTGGTGGCCACGGGGCTGCACCCATCGCCGGTGCCCTACGCCCATGTGGTCACCGCCACCACCCACAAGACCCTGCGCGGCCCCCGGGGCGCCATCATTCTCACCAACGACGAGGAGATCGCGAAAAAAATCGATTCCGGCGTGTTCCCCCGCACGCAGGGCGGCCCGCTGGAGCACGTCATCGCCGCCAAGGCGGTCGCCTTCAGGGAGGCTCTCTCGCCGGGATTCAGGGCCTATAACGAGCAGATCCTTAAAAACGCCAAAGCTCTGGCCGGCGCGCTGAGCGCCGGCGGCGTGCGCCTGGTCACCGGCGGCACGGACAACCACATGATGCTGGCCGACGTGCTGAGCCGCGGCAAGACCGGGCTGGAAGTTCAAAATCTGCTGGATATGGCCAACATTACCGCCAACAAGAACACCATCCCCTACGACACGCAGAAGCCCAGCCTGGCCAGCGGGATGCGCTTCGGCACTCCCGCCGCCACCACCCGCGGCATGACGGAAGCGGATATGACCGCCGTCGGCGGTATCATCGTGAAGCTGCTGGACGAGGGCGAGGCCGCCGTGCCCGCCTGCAGGGAGCAGGTGCTGGCGCTGTGCGAAAAGTATCCTCTGTACCCCGACCTGTAAGATAACGGTCAGCCACCCGGACAAGTTTCACAACTTGCCCGGGTGTTTTTGCTTAAACCAAGAGAATTGTGTATTCTGACGCAAAAGGGAAGCGATTTTTGGCGCTTTTGGGGAGGCGGGGCTTTTTTTTGATTTGACAAGCTTAGGTGTAAATAGGTATAATATTTTTTACAATTTTATCCCCAACAACATGAAAGGACATCGCTAACATGATTAACACCATCGTCTATAATTCCTGTACCGGCTCCTGCAAGAAGTATGCCCAGCTGATGAGCGAAGCCACCGGCCTGCCCGCCTATTCGCTGAAGGAGTACAGACGGCTGAAGAGCAGACGGTCCATCGTCTATGTCGGCTGGCTGTTCGGCGGCATGATCGTCGGGCTGAACAAGGCGAGACTGCACGGCGGGGTCAAGGCTGTGTGCCAAGTTGGCATGGGCCCGGAAATGCCCGCGCTGGAGGGGATCGCCCGAAAGAAGAACTTCCTGCCCTTCAAGAAGGTGCCCGTGTTCTATTTCCAGGGCGCGTTCAATCTCAACAAGCTGCCGCTGCCGCTGAAGCTGATCATGAAGAAAAAGACCCAGGAGATTGCCGCGGGCCTGGCCCTGAAGTCCAGCCGCAGCGCCCAGGAGCAGGCTACCTACGACATGGCCAAAAACGGCGTGGGCGAACCCGCCGCCTGGGATGTGAGCAAGTTCGTTTCCTGGTACAACAGCCGCAAGTGATCGGAAAACGGAGAGCAGGGCGCCCGCAGCACCCTGCTTTCCCCGTATTTCCCGTGCTTTGTGATTTTTCAGACAGAATTAAGAAAGTGCATCTTGAATATAATAATATTTGGGATAAACTAACGTCAGGAGAATCGTTCGCGCACAAGCGCTGTGCGGCGGGAAGGAAGAGGCATGACATCTAACGAGGCGAAAGGGTATTTGCGCAACGCCAAAACGCAGGCGCGGTCTATACCGAATATTCTCAGCTATTTCCGTTTCCTGCTGATCCCGGTGTTCATCGTCCTCTATGTGCGCGGGGATGGGACCTGGTCTTTCGTGACGCTGGCAGTCTCGGCGCTGACGGATATTCTGGATGGGCGGATCGCCCGGAAATATGATATGGTGACCAATCTCGGCAAGGTCATCGACCCCATTGCGGATAAGGTGACCCAGGCGGCCATGATCCTCTGCGTGGGACTGCGGTTCCCGTATATGTTTATTCTGCTGGCCATCCACTGCGTCAAGGAACTGACAATGTTCTGGCTGGGCTACCGGGTGCTGGACAAAACGGGCACGGTGAACAGCGCCAAGTGGTACGGCAAGGTCTGCACCGCGCTGCTGTACGCCGTGATGATGCTGCACATTGTCTGGCCGCAGATACCGGTGACGCTGTCCACCTGGCTGATGATTCTGTGCGGGGCCATGATCATTTTCTGCTTCATCATGTACGCCGGCTCCTATCACCGCTTTGTTGAAGAATACCGCGCCGCCCACCCGGACACGGAAGAACAGGAAGCCTGACCCGGAAATCATCCAGCAGCTCCGCTCCGGCGGAGCTGCTTTTTTCACATACCGTGAAAAACGGACCGGTGGAAGCTGGTTGCGCTTCAGCAGCCGCAAGCCCTGTAAATATCAACAAATTTCATAAAATGGAAGGGGTTTGTCTTGCATATTATTACTCATTATGTTAAGATGTTATCAAAATAGCGCGCGGTATGTACACTGCGGTGTGAGCTGCGCGTGAGGGGGGGACAGTCTATGGATAATACGGCCAAGATTATTGCGGTGGTCGGCAAGGGCGGCGTCGGAAAGACGTCGATTTCCGCCATGATTGTCAGACTTCTTACCGAGAAATATCCCGATAAGAAAATTCTGGCCATCGACGCGGACCCTGCCGTCGGACTATCCGTGGCTCTTGGCGTGGACGTTAAGCTGACGCTGGACGACATCCGAATGAGCGTCGTGGACAGTGTGGAAAACGGCGAGGCAAGGGAAGCGCTGGAGCTTCTCAGCGAAGCGCGGTTCAAAATTTTTGATGCGCTGGTTGAGATGCCCGGCTTTGCTTTTTTAGCCATCGGCCGGCCGGAAAGCTCGGGCTGCTACTGCAAGGTCAACTCCTACCTCAAGGAGGTCATCAGCGTCCTTGCCAACAGCTTCGACTACGTCGTGATCGACGGGGAAGCCGGTATCGAACAGATCCAACGGCGCGTAATGGAAAAGGTGACCCATCTTCTGCTGATTACGGATCAGTCCAAGAAGGGCACCCAGGTTATCACGACCATCAAAGGCGTAGCCGGTGATCTCATCGTGTATGAGCGCATCGGCGCGATCATCAACCGCATGACCAATCCCGAACTTGCGGACATGATCACGATCCCGGGAGTGGAAATTCTGGCCAAAATCCCGGCTGACAGCGACTTCGCGGCCAACGACATCAAGGGCAACAGTGTGATGAAGCTGCCCGAGGACAACCCAATGCTCAATGGAGTCAAGGAAGCACTCCAGAAAATAGAAATACTTTGAAGAAGAGGTGTAACATTTGAAGGATCTTAAGCATCTGATTTACTTTGAAGGTCTGCTTGAGAGCGCGAACAATGAGTTGGTGCAGCAAGCCCAGAAGGATGGCAAACTTGCCATGGGCTATACCTGCTTCCACATTCCCGAACCACTGCTCAACGTGGACAACTGCTTCTCAGTACGTCTGAGAGCGCCCAACACCGGCTCCATTGATATAGCGACATATTATATGTCCAACTATACCTGCGAGTATGCCAGAGCGCTCACCGAGAGAGCCATTGAAGGCGGCTACCAGTTCCTGGACGCCATGATCGGCGTTGATGCCTGCTCCATGATGAACCGTGCGATGGAGCATTTCGAGCTGCTGCAGGTCAACAGCAAGCCCACATTTTTCGTTACCCATACGGATATGCCGTACAAGGTCACCGACTACACGCTTGCATCCTATATCAAGCAGATGCGCCTGCGCGTGCTGGACCGCATGACTGAGGTCTACGGCGTGGATACCTCCGACGAGGCCATTCGCAAGGCCGTGAAGGAGCACAACGAGATCTGCAAGATCATCAGCGAGATCGGCGAGATGCGCAAGGCCGACAATCCGGTCATCACCGGCTACGAGTTCCATATCCTCTGCCTGGTGACCTACTGCTGCCCCAAGTACCTCATTATCGACAAGCTGAAGGAGACCTTGGAAGAGCTGAAGACCCGCAAGCCCGACGAAAAGCCCCCGTTCCGCGCCCGCGTTGCCATCGTCGGTTCCGAGATCGACGATCCGGGCCTGACCAAGCTGATCGAGGGCTGCGGCGCGCTGATCGTGTCCGACCGTTTCTGCTTCGGCTCCACGCCCGGCCGCGAAGTCTTCGAGCTCAGCGACGATGAAGACGCCCTGACTCAGGTCTGCCGCCATTATATGCAGGCCGCCGAGTGCGCCCGCTATATCTCCGACGAGAAGGTTGCCCAGCGCCGCGAGACCTCCGACCGTCTGGCCAGAGAATACAAGGCCGACGGCATCATCTACGAGCAGATGAAGTACTGCGACTACTGGGGCTTCGAGCGTACGCTGGTGGCCCATGTCATGACTGAAGATTATGGCTGGCCCGTGCTGAGCGTGGACAGACTGTACATCACTCAGGGTTCCGGTCAGCTGCGCACCCGTGTGCAGGCCTTCGTCGAATCCCTTGAGATCAAGCGCATCCACAAAGAGGAGGGTAAGAACTGATGGCTAATACTCCTAAATTCCCTAATCCGTCCTTCTGGAAATACAAGGACCACATGGACTGGAGCGCTCAGGCCAAGAACCTGAAAGAGGTTGCCGGCATCTGCGTCGATATGGCGAAAGAGGCCGATTGGCCCGCTTTCGGAAAGCATCTTCTGCAGGGCTGGAAGGACTTTGGCAACCGCGCTGCCGATGAGTTCAACATCGTGAAGGCCATGTCCCGTGAGGAACAGATCGACCTCGTTCTCAACGGCGAGAAGCATCTGGGCCGCCTGTACAAGGCCGGCTCCATGGCCACCGTGCGCCGCGAGTGGCGCGGCGTCAGGGACACCGCCTATGATTTCTATGAGTGGGGTCACAACTGGGTCATGCTGCTGACTACCTTCAGCAAGGATCTGGTCCCTGCCCTCAACTCCATGCTCTATTATCGCTGGATGGTCAGCTATTTCTGCTGCCACTCCTTCATGGATAAGAACGTCATCGGTCTGCGCGGCCGCGCGCTGCGGATGCACCATGAGCTGCTGTTCCCCGTGTTCCGTTATGTGGCTGAGAATCTGGTGTTCCTTGCCAAGACCGACGCCAAGAACGGCAACTGCATCGATCTGAACAAGAAGCTCGTTCTCATCGACGAGATGACCATGGGCCAGATCATGGCCGGTTTCCCCGACCTGCTGGGCATCCCCCATCAGCTGCTGCCCGTGTTTCTGGTGTCCGAGCTGGACCAGCTCACCTGCGTGCCTTATATCGACGCGGTCGAGTCCTACGGTCTGCCTTCCGATACCTGCCCCGTCCCGTCTTCCGAGTGCGGCGCTCTTGTTACCGACTCCCTGCCTCACTCCGGCTGCTGCTTCATTTCTTCTTCCATGCCCTGCGACGGCTCCACCATGGCTTCCTCTTACTACAGCCGCCGTTTCCCCGACGTGCCCGTATTCCATCTGTGCTTCCCCGTCCGCTACCTGGATGAGGAGACCGTGCAGTGCGGCGCCGAGGACATCAAGGCCTGCATCAAGTTTGTCGAGGAACAGACCGGCGCTCAGTGGAACTGGGATGCCTATTTTACCGCAATGACGCGCTTCAACAAGGAAACCGATTATGAGCTGCAGAAATGGGAAGTCAACAAGACCGACTACCCGCAGCTGATCGGCCCCTGCTACGAGCTGTACCGTAAGTGGAACTACGAGATGGACGGCGGCACCGATCCGCGCATCCTGAAGACCTGCGAGAAGGTCAACAAACTTCTCATGGAGGCCTATCAGGCCAAAGATGAGCCCTGGGTCGGCAAGATGCGCCATCGTGCCATCGTGTGGTCCTGCCCGGCGCACTACTACGCCAACTTCTCCAACTGGGCTGCGAACTGCTGGGGCATCGACATTCTCGTCGAGATGGAGTCTCTGAACTTCACCAAGCACCTCGAGACCAGCGACAAGGAAGAGGCTATGCGCGACCTCGCCCGTCTGTATGAGCGTATGGTCATGCGCCGCCACACCAACGGCGGTTACCAGAACGTGGTCGACGAGCTGTGGAAACAGTGCGAAGACTGGCGTACGGACTTTGTCATCATGTACCAGAACGTCGCCTGCAAAAACATGGCCACGCTCCAGGGCATCCTGGACGAACAGGGCCGCGCGCGCAATCTGCACATGATCTGGATCGAGCACGACCTGATGGACCCGCGCACCGTCTCCCGCCGCACCATGCGCGACAAGGTCTCCAACTATATGCAGACCGTTATGCAGGAACAGCCTGTCGATGCGTCCCTCGTCGATTTCGAGGACGACGTGACCTGGTAATTCCAATATTTTAATTCTACAAAAGGATAATTAGGAGGAAACAATATATGAAATACTTTGGCGGCTGCGACGTAGGATCCACCTACACCAAGGCAGTAATTCTGGATGAGGCCGGCAAAATAGTTGCCGATACCACCATCCGTTCCAAGATCAATTCCGAGCTGAGCGCGGTTGCGGCGATGGAAGAGGTCTGCACCAAGGCGGGTCTGAAGAGCAGCAAGGATCTGGCGTACCTGATCGGCACGGGCTACGGCCGCAACAAGGTTCCTTTCGCGGATGAGAACATCTCCGAGATCAGCTGCCATGCCATGGGCGTGCACGTGACCGATCCCAGCGTCCGCGCGATCATCGACATCGGCGGGCAGGACGTGAAGGGCATCAGCGTTGATACCGACGGCACGGTGAAGAACTTCGCCATGAACGACAAGTGCTCCGCGGGCACCGGCCGATTCTTCGAGGCTATGGCCAACGCCTTCGAGCTGAGCCTGCCCGAGTTCTCAAATCTGAGCCTGACGGCGAAGAACGTCATCCCCATCACGGCGCAGTGCACCGTGTTCGCGGAGTCGGAAGTCATCA
>Ga0183095_10322_pt2 | contig 144295 bp, 146 predicted proteins | sample BioMet4_FD_130346 | JGI IMG/M metagenome (GOLD analysis project Ga0183095, IMG submission 130346) | Microbial communities from bioreactor (seeded with sewage sludge) at LBNL, California, USA - Biofuel metagenome 4 (v2) (version 3) | ecosystem: Engineered > Bioreactor > Anaerobic > Unclassified ...
ACCCCCCGGTAAAACCGGGGGTTCTTCATATGCGGGCAAAGCCCTATGTTACTGGCGGCGCCTTAAGGCGCTGGTGCGGTCTGCCATTTGCAAGAGTTTGTTACTTGCTACCCGTGAACGGGTCGACGTACTCTTTGAGAGTCATCTGGTCTTTAATCTGATCTTCTGCTAATTGATTTTTAATATATTCGGCAATTGCTTTGTCATTCTTGCCTGCCGTATCTACATAATACCCCCTACACCAAAATGTCCGATTACCATACTTGTACTTCAAATTTCCATGACGTTCAAATATCAATAACGTGCTCTTCCCTTTGAGAAATCCTATAAATCCGGAAACACTCATCTTTGGTGGTATCTTGACGAGCATATGAATATGATCAGGGCATACTTCTGCTTGTATTATTTCTACATTCTTCCAATTGCATAGTTCCCTCAATATTTTCCCTATTTCCGCTCGCATATCTCCGTATGCCACTTTTCTACGATACTTGGGTGCGAACACAATATGATATTTGCAATTCCATGTTGTATGGGCTAAACTGTTATTGTCATTAGAATTCATCTCTAATGTCCTCCTTTTGATATATCTTGTTGCAGTTGGCAGACCGCAGCTTTATTATATCAAAAGGAGTTTTTCTGTTATATGGAACGCTAAAGCTTTTTTGAACTCCCCGGCATAGCCGGGGGTTTTCGTTATACAAAAAAGGGGGGCGGCCAATGGTCGCCCCCTGTTTATATGGAATATTAAAGTGTTCCGAAAATTCGGTCGCCCGCGTCACCAAGACCCGGGACAATATAACCAACTTCGTTCAGGTGGTCGTCCACTGCGGCGCAAAAAACCTCAACATCCGGATGCGCTTCAGTCAGTGCCTTGATTCCCTCGGGAGCCGCGATAATGCACATAAAGCGGATACTCTTGGGATGACTGCGCTTAATAATCGCGATAGCGTCTATTGCGGAGCCGCCGGTGGCAAGCATTGGATCCAACACAATCACGTCGCGCTCGTTAATGTCAAGCGGCAACTTGCTGTAATATTCAACAGGCTGTAACGTTTCATGATCACGATAAAGACCGATATGGCCGACCTTGGCAGCGGGCACCATTTCAAGCACACCGTCAACCATGCCGAGACCCGCTCTTAAAATCGGTACAAATGCAAGCTTTCTTCCGGCAATTACCTTTGTTTTCGCCATGCCCATCGGAGTTTCAATTGTTGTTTCTTCCAACGGCAGTTCGCGTGTTGCCTCGTAGCACATCAGCATCGCAATTTCACCGACCAGCTCGCGGAATTCCTTGGACCCCGTATTTTTGTCGCGCAAAAAAGTCAGTTTATGCTGAATCAATGGGTGGTCCATGACGAACACTTTCTTATCCATATTGACATCCTCCATATATTAGTTATGATAATTGATATAAATCAGTGATATTACAGTTCGCCGCGCTCAATTGCAGCAATTTCATCGATGCGGCGCTGATGACGGCCGCCCTCAAATTCGGTTTCAATATATATTTTAGCCAGTTCAACCGCCTGCTTTTCGTCGATTACCCTGCCGCCAAGACAGAGAATATTGGAATTATTGTGGCGGCGGGTCATCTCGGCGCAATAAGCGTTTGTACATGCCGATGCACGGATGCCCTTTACCTTATTCGCTGCAATACTCATGCCAATTCCTGTGCCGCAGCACAAAATTCCACGTTCGGCTTCTCCGTTTATGATGCTGTGTGCCACCTGCGCCGCAATCGGCGCGTAATCAACGGATTCTTCATCAAATGTGCCAAAATCTTTATAGGCAATTTTTTCTGAATCTAAATATTTTTTAATTGCATCCTTTATTAACACTCCACCGTGGTCTGCTCCTAAAGCAATCATTTGTTTTCTCCTTTTAAACGTTTTTTCAGTTCACGCTCCGCCTGAGGCAGACGGAGATAAATCGGCATCAGAGCTGCCGGAGTAACCGCTCCGCCATGCTCGTACGCTGTTAGCGCCGACATTGCCACGCCACAAGCGCGCTGATAAATCAGTGGCTCCGGCGGCAAAATCGCATTGCCATTTTTAAACTTTTCATTATTATAGCACAATTTAGCGCCATCTCCAACAAGGAACAGTGGTTTCGAGTAATTTTCACATTCCTGCGCCAAATCATCAATGGAAAGCGCACGGTCGGGCGTGATTCTTTCCAGACTGCCTGCATGCGCTTTGAAAATAGCGTTATAGACCTGCCCGCAGCGCGCGTCCATCACGGCACAGACGGTACATTCAAGGTGCTCCAAATTGTGCGCCATGGCTTCGAGTGTAGAAACACCGACACAGGGCTTGTTTTGCGCCATGGCAAGACCCTTGATACTTGCAACACCGATGCGAATCCCCGTAAAGGAACCGGGGCCGGCCGAAACCGCAAACAAATCGACGCTGTCCAAATCTGTCCGAGTGCAGTTTAAGACGTTGTCAATCATCGGCATGAGGGTCTGGCTGTGCGTTAAGCTCGTATTGATATAGAATTCACCCAGCACTTTACCGTCGTCCACTAAGGCGGCGGAAGCCGCGGTTGCGGATGAATCAATCGCTAATATTCTCATAATTCCATCCCCTCAATGTGAAAAATGCGCTCATTTTCGTTTGAGCCCTGCTGAATCTCAATGTGTATCGCATTCTGTGGCAGCGCGGCTTCAATATTTTCGCTCCACTCAATCACCAGTACTCCCCCCGTTTCCAGATAATCGAAGAAGCCGGTGGAGTAGAGGTCATCCCAGCCGGTCACACGGAACATATCAAAATGATAGACGTCCAGCCTGCCGTGATACTCGTGTATCAGTGCAAACGTCGGGCTGGAAACGCCGTCCTGAATACCAAGACCGCGGGCAAGGCCGCGCGTAAAGGCGGTTTTACCCATCCCCATGCCGCCGAACAGCGCGATTACCTCGCCGCCGGAAAGCCGTGAGGCGATTTTTTCACCGAAAGCCTCTGTTTCAGCGGAGGAAGAAGTAATTATTTCCTGCATAACAGTCCCCTTGTTTAAATCAAAATAGCCCGGATATCTTACCGTTTTCGTCAACATCAATCCGTTCAGCTGAAGGTACTTTCGGCAGCCCCGGCATGGTCATGATGTCGCCCGCGTAGGCGACGATGAATCCAGCTCCGTTGGACAACCTCAAATCGCGAATTGTGATGTCAAATCCGGTCGGCCGCCCTAAAAGAGCTGGGTTGTCGGAAAGCGAATACTGCGTTTTCGCAATACAAATCGGCAGCTTGTCCCCGCCGAGCGCTTCAATATCGCGCATGGCTTTTTCAGCCTGCCCGGTATAGTTAACTCCGTCGGCACCGTAAATTTCTTTGGCGATGCACCCTATTTTCTGCTTGATTGTAGAATCAACGGAATAGATCGGGCGGAAATCGGAAGGCTTTTCGGCAGCTTCACAGACTTTTCTTGCCAAGTCGATACCGCCTGCTCCGCCTTTGGCAAACACTTCGGAAAGTGCAAAGTCCGCACCGTTTTCGCGGCAGTAATTCTCAATATATTCCAATTCGGCAATAGAATCATTGTTAAAACGGTTAATGGCAACAACGACCGGAACGCCGTATTTCCGCATATTTGCAATATGCGCACCTAAATTCACAATGCCCTTTTTCAGCGCGTCAAGATCTTCATCACAAGTCTTATCCTTGGGCACGCCGCCATTGTATTTCAGTGCACGGGCAGTTGCAACCAGAACGATTGCGTTTGGCTTTATACCGGCAAGTCTGCATTTGATATCCAGAAATTTCTCCGCACCAAGGTCGGAACCGAAGCCTGCCTCCGTAATGCAGTAATCGGCGAGCTTTAACGCCAGCTGCGTGGCTCTGACCGAATTGCAGCCGTGGGCAATATTGGCAAACGGGCCGCCGTGCATTATGACGGGCGTACCTTCAAGCGTTTGTACCAGATTCGGATTAATCGCATCCTTGAGAAGGGCAGCCATCGCACCCTGTGCCTTTAAGTCGCTCGCGTAAACTGGAGCGCCAGCAAAAGTGTAAGCAACCAAAATTTTCCCGAGGCGCTCCTTTAAGTCAACAATATTGGAAGCAAGGCAAAAAATCGCCATGATTTCCGTTGCGACCGTGATGCAAAAGCCGTCCTCACGCGGAACACCGTTGATTTTTCCACCAAGACCAACCACAATATTCCGAAGCGCACGGTCATTCATATCGAGGCATCGTTTAATCAGGATTCTGCGCTGGTCAATGCCGAGCAAATTTCCCTGCTGCATATGGTTGTCCAACATGGCACAGAGCAGATTGTTTGCGGAAGTAATCGCGTGAAAGTCACCGGTAAAATGCAGGTTAATGTCCTCCATTGGCACCACCTGCGCGTAACCGCCGCCCGCCGCGCCGCCTTTAATACCGAATACCGGGCCAAGGCTCGGCTCGCGCAAAGCTATAATCGCATTTTTACCGATTTGCTTCATCGCCTCGCCCAAACCGGCCGTAGTAGTAGTTTTACCTTCCCCTGCCGGGGTTGGATTGATGGCGGTAACAAGAATCAGTTTTCCGTCCTTGCGGGTGGAAATTCGGTTGTAGAGCGCATCGTTAAGCTTTGCTTTAAATCTGCCGTATGGCTCAAGCTCTTCCTCTTGAATACCGAGGTCGGAGGCAACCCGAGAAATCGGTATGAGTTTTGCCTGCTGCGCTATTTCGATGTCCGTTAGCATGAATGCATTCTCCTCACACATAAATATGATAAAATTATATCATATTTTCGACTGAAAATGAACAATTCACAAGCAATATTTCAGTTTTTCATATTAACCAATTGATGTCAGCTTCGTTATTGTGTGTATTCCGTGCTATAATATTGATAAATACAATATTATCCGTTTCCGCATGCAGATACGTGGGGTCATGCGAAGGACATAAAATAATTTTAAGTAATTTGTAAGAAATGGACTAAGATTTTTGTAAGAATGATGCTGTACTCTTTAGTCAGGTCTTTGGGGAGGATAACGAATGGATAAAAAATACATTTTGGTGGTCGACGACGACCGCACAATCGTGCGTGCCATTGCAATTCTACTCGAAAAGGAGGGGTACTCTGTGTTGTGCGCCTATGACGGGCTTGAGGCGCTCGACGCCGCAATGAACAACGCGGTGCAGCTGATTCTGATCGATGTAATGATGCCAAAGCTGAACGGACTTTCCGCAGTAATGAAAATACGTGAAAAGCGGAACATTCCGATTATTGTTCTGTCAGCAAAAAGTGAGGACACCGACAAGGTTTTAGGGCTCAGCATGGGCGCGGACGATTATGTAACAAAGCCGTTCAACACGATGGAGCTGGTAGCCCGCGTTCGTTCGCAGCTAAGGCGTTACACCAGTCTGGGCGATATTAACTCGCACATGGGAACAAATGTAATCAGTAACGGCAGACTATCATACAACACTGATGAACGTATCTTAAAGGCGGACGGAGACCCGGTCAGACTAACGGCAACGGAGACGAAAATTGTGGATTTGCTGATGCGGAACCTTGGCCGTATCTTTCCGGCAGAAGAAATTTACCGTCGCGTCTGGAACGAACCCGCTTACGCCGCGGAAAACACCGTGATGGTTCATATTCGCCGCATTCGTGAAAAGATCGAGCTCAACCCAAAGGAACCTGAATATTTGAAGGTGGTGTGGGGCATTGGCTACAAAATCGAAAAAATGTAAACCAATTTTAAGCTTTCTTTGTTTTTTCTTCAGTATAATCATTCTGGTCAGCTCACTGGCGGTGGGCATTTGCGCAGCATTTAGATACAATGATGTTTCAAGGGAATTAAGTGACGCATTCAATCCGGATTTTCAAAGCACTTATCGGTTTAAACAAGCGATGGGGAGTCATCTGTTTGGCATTGCTGAACAACTCAACGCAAAAGATTCTGAAGCAAGCGATTCCTATTTTAATGTTTTTAACGACGATACAGGAAAAAATATTCTTTATTCGGCTGGAACGGATAAAAATCCGACCGAATTTACAAACTACATTTCCGGGATTGACTTGAACAGCACTGCTCTTCCGGACGGATACAACTTCAAACTGTATTTTGACGGCAAAAAGGCCGTCATCACAAAAGACGGCAAGAACATCGACATTTACGGCGACGGTGTTTACCATTCCGATAAAGCAATGTGGTATTTACCAGGCTACTCTACCAATACAAAATTTGATAATTCAAAAATGGGAAATACAAGAATCACAATGCTTGTAAGAAAGGATTTGCTTCAACCGGTCGCCGGTTCCAATCCCCTCTCCTACATTCCTGTTGAACAGCGCAACTTTAGAATTTTGGTGTATGTCTGCGGCGGAATTTTACTTTTCGGAATTATTTTATTTGTGCTGTACATTTTGTTCCGCAAGGATAAAAAGCAGGCGGATTTAGGTCTTGCGCGCTTCAGCGGCTGGTTTTGGTGGGAATTCAAAGCGCTTTGCGTAATTGCGCTGATAATTGGCGACTTCAACTTTATGAGTGCCTTTTGCAACGGCGGCGGCTGGTTTTGGTGGGGAATCTGCGCGGTGATTTCGTTCTTCTGCTACTACCTTGTTGTGAATGATATACGCTATAACAACCAGTTTTACAAACATAACATTTTTAACACCGCACTCCAAAATTACAGAAAATTCGAACTGACCAAGCCTTTTGAAAAGCAAATGGTCACACGCTTTTGGGCGCTGCTTGCAGTGGAACTGCTCATTATGTTTTTCGGCATATTGATCATTGCGGTTGCTCATTTCAGCATGATTACGGGTCTTATTTTTTCGCTCTGTGTTATTGCCGCGATGGTCTACCTGATTTACCGGTATGTACGCAGATTTCAAAATACTGTCTATGACATAGGGCTGTTAATCAACCAGATTTCTCTCGTCAAATCCGGAGACTTGTCAAGTCCACTGGAATTGCCGAATGATGCGGATTTAAACAAAGCCGCACGAGAGTTAAATGATATTCAGTCGGGTATCGGCAAAGCAGTCGATGAGCGCATGAAAAGCGAGCACATGAAAGTCGATTTAATTACGAATGTAAGCCATGACCTCAAAACGCCGCTCACATCGATTATCAGCTATGTTGACCTGTTAAAGCAGGAGGATGAGCTGCCTGACCATATAAAGGACTATATTCAAGTGCTCGCGGAAAAATCCGACCGCTTAAAAAACATGGTACAGGATATTTTTGAAGTAAGCAAAGCAACAAGCGGCAATATTGATCTGAATCTGGAAAACCTTGACCTTGGCAAGCTGATTCGCCAAACTTTAGCGGATATGAACGAAGCAGTTGAAGCATCCGGCCTGACCTTCAAGGTGGATATTCCGGACAGTCCGGTGATGATTCAGGCGGATGGAAAGTTGTTGTACCGTGTGTTCCAGAACCTAATTGGCAATGCACTGCAATATTCGCTTGAGGGCTCGCGTGTATTTGTTACGATTGACCTCAGCGGAGCAAGATGCACGGCGACAGTTAAGAACACCTCCCGCTTCGAGCTCGACAACGAAAAGGACATGACAGAGCGTTTTGTACGGGGCGACAGCTCGCGCACAACAAACGGCAGCGGTTTGGGCCTTTCAATAGCAAGGAGCTTCACCGAAGCGTGCAAAGGCAACTTCCACATCGGCACCAACGCCGATTTATTCATTGCAGAGGTAAGCTTTGACCGCATTTCCATGGAAAATAGCGTGTATTAAAACAATTAAGAGGGAACGACTTTTATGGCTATAATAGCGGTACTGTTTAAAGCGATACTTTACGAATACCTGTGCTTAGTTTCCTTCTGTATTGTATTTCAGGTCGTTATGGTTGTACAGGAGAGAAAAAGAGGACATCGGTATGATATCAAACATTTTACATGGGTTTACATTTTTCTTCTGTACCTAACGTTGGTGTTAGGCCTTACCGGTATTGGCAATATTCGGGATATTGTAAGATATTCGGCTATGATTTCTCTAAATGAAATCAATTTGCTGCCTTTCCATTCTATTTCCGAAGGGATTGCAACATACATTGAAAATATTATACTCTTTATGCCATTTGGTTTTTTACTGCCGCTTATCTGGAGACAATTTCAGCCGCCTTGGAAGGTAATATGTACAGGATTGCTTTTTTCAGGAGCAATTGAATTAAGCCAACTTTTCAACCGTCGGTATACTGATATTGATGATCTGATTATGAACACACTCGGTGCATTTTTGGGTTGGGCGCTTTTCTGCGTATTTCAGAAACTGTTTCATGCTAAAATGAGAAAAAGGACAGAGAACTTGGAACAGGTGAATTTTTCTTTTTTAGCCCGGCATGAAGCTTGTTTTTATCTTATTTGTGCATTTTTAGGGGTGTTTTTTATTTATGATCCACTTTTATTCTGACTTCCAGATGTCAGGCTTAGAAAAGGGATTCCACGATACATTAAATTAGAATAAAATTACTTTGACGCGCAGATACAGCTAAAAACCGGAATGAGAACAAATCCCGTTCCGGTTTTCATTTTTATTATACTTGCAGTTTTCGCGTTTACATAATATAATAGTAATGTTCATGAACTAAGTGTTTAAAGGGAACATCCAATCGTTGTTCTCAGTAAATGATCAGCGTCTTTTCGTAAAATTAGAATGCGTATGCATTATTAAGTTTTGCTCATTACTGTAATAGATAAGATTAAGGGAGAAATCCATGCGAGTATTAAGACCATTTATTAATTATTTGAAACGCACGGACAAGCTGTATTGGCTGACTATGCTTTCGATTTCAGCGTACAGCCTTTTGCTGCTTAAAACGGTACCTATCCCTAAATCGGGCCGTTCTTATTTTGTTGTGCAGGCAGTCGCCATTTTACTCGGCTACCTTGGCGCGATATTATTCACTTTGATTGATTACCGTGAAATTACGAATTACTGGTATATTGTGGCAGGTTTTTGCCTGTTTTTAATTATTTACACACAGCTAAAGGGCATTTCAGTCACAAGCAGCGGCGGAGTGAACGCCAAAGCGTGGATTCAGTTGCCAGGCGGTACCTTTCAACCGAGCGAGCTTGTCAAAATCGGCTTTATTTTGACATTTGCAAAGCACCTGTCGTCACTTAAAGAGCGTGATTGGCTAAAATCTCCGGTGCATATTATTCTGCTGGCGTGCCATGCGCTTGTACCGGTTGTACTTGTTCATTTTCAAGGGGACGACGGTACGGCAATTATCTTTTTGTGTATGTTCCTCGCAATGTCATTCGGTGCTGGTGTACAGTTAAGATATTTCGTGATTTTTTTCGCGGGACTCGCAGTGGCATTCCCTTTGGCGTGGAAATATGTTCTGAAGGATTATCAAAAAAGCCGCTTAACCATTTTTCGCAATCCCGGCAGTGACCCGCTTGACAAGGGGCTTCAACAGGTTCAAGGCCAGCTTTCCATTGGCAGCGGGCAGTTTTGGGGACGGGGTCTATTTAACAGCCCCCGGGTCAAAAGTGGGGTTGTTCCCGTTCAGCAAAGCGACTTTATTTTTTCTGTTGCAGGTGACCAGCTTGGCTTTATTGGCTGCACACTGATTATACTGCTGCTCCTGCTGCTGCTTTTCAAAACGCTGCGAATCGCAAGGAAATCGCCCGACTGCCTTGGCAGCTGCATCTGCTTCGGATTTTTCGGGATGATTGCCGCGCAGACGCTGTTCAATTTAGGCATGTGCCTGAACCTTTTACCGGTTATGGGCGTCACCCTTCCATTTTTCAGCGCGGGGGGCTCATCGGCCGCTTGCCTGTACCTTGGTTTCGGCTTAGCATTGAATGTATATATGCACAGAACAAATACCGATAAAGTAACACTCCGGCGATAAATTTTCATTCAATTCTAAATATATAATAAAGCAACGCCGCGGAACTCATGTTCCCGGCGTTGCTTTATTGCTTTTTATACCTGTTCTTAAAGCATACTCAGTTTAATGCTTCATTATTTAATAAAAAGCTTGTCCTGTAATTTTTTAACTTTAGCTCGTTTTTGCTCAGTTGCTTCAGTGTTAATGCTTAACGTTCCCTCAGCATCATTCACGTCAAGCACATCGCCTTCATGCGCACCTTCGGGAAGTTCAGAGGCTTCAATTGCGAAGAATTTTTGATCGTTGTCCTCACAGATTGCGTAGGTTCCCTCAAAACGGTCAATCGTCAGCGTTTTCATGTTCTGTCCCCTTTCCTGATTTTCAGTTTACTTACCAATTTATAATAAAATTTTTATTGGCTACTAATTCAATTTTGCTACCGCGCTGTAACAACCGAAACAGTTTTACCATCGCTCATGAAGATAAGTGTTCCGCTCACATCGGTGCGAAAAATTGCAGTTCCGACGGACTTCAACCTTTTCAGTACTTCTTTTTTGGGTAAGTCATTCGAATCGTCAGCAACCGAAATTGCCGCGTAACGTGGTTTCACCGCGCTGATGAATGCGTCGGTTGTGGAGGTGCTGCTGCCGTGATGACCGACTTTTAAAACGTCGGCGGAAAGGTTCCATCCGCTTGCAAGCAAATCGCTTTCCTCTTCCTTTTCCGCATCGCCCATCAGCAAAAAATTTGTTTTTCCATAAGTCAAACGCAGAATAATTGAGTTGTTATTGGTGCTGTTTCCTTGCTTTACAGGCGCAAGCACCTTTATTTTCAATGCACCCAAATCAAAGGAATCTCCGCAGTTTGGAACTACGGTTGGGATATTCTTTTTTTTCAATGCCTCCTGCGTACCAATGTATTCTTTATCCAATGGAATAAGCTCTTTGGGGATATTAGGCGCAAAATACCGCCCAATCTCATAATGCGCGATGAGATATCCAAGACCGCCGATATGGTCTTTATCGGGATGGGTATTTACAACATAGTCAAGCTTTTTCACGCCGTGCCGGTCAAGGTACTCCGCAATTTGCTCACCGCAATCCATCGTCCCGCCGTCAACAAGCATATATTTCCCACTGCACTCGATAAAGATACTGTCAGCCTTTCCGACTTCGAGGACATGAACGGAAAGCGGGCTGCTGCCCGCCGCCGCAGAAAAGTCACTCAAGCCAAAGAATGAAAAAATCTGACGCCACGAAGCGGCTGCTCCAAACGGCAGCAAAGAAACGACAATACCAATTGTCAAAAGCAGTATCAGGGCTATTTTCAGCGCCTTTTTGCTGTTTTTTTGCTGCTCCATTTACCCTGCTTCTCTTTCTTTTCAACTTGAGCGCGCTGCATTCCTGCGCTCGGCCGTACAAGACAATCGTTGCCCATTCCAATGAGGTCACTGCGGCCCGCAGCTTTTAGTGCGGTAATCACCAAATCCTTGTTTTTGGGGTTAAAGTACTGCAGCAGAGCACGCTGCATCGCCTTTTCCTGATCGGTACGGGGAACGTAAATTTCCTTTAAGGTGTATGGGTCCAGTCCGGTATAAAACATACAGGTAGAAATCGTACCCGGCGTCGGGTAAAAGTCCTGCACCTGTTCGGGACGCAAACGCTCGCGCTTTAGAAACAGCGCCAGTTCGACTGCATCCTTTAGTGTGCTTCCCGGGTGTGAGGACATCAGATACGGCACAAGGTACTGCTCTTTCCCGTCCTCTTTACACAGCTTGTAATACTTTTTCTGAAATTTTAAAAATGCTTCAATATGCGGCTTACCCATGCTGTCAAGTACCGCTGCGCTGCAATGCTCGGGCGCAACCTTGAGTTGACCGCTCACGTGGTATTGGACAAGCTCTTTGAAGAAGGTATCATCCTTATCTTCTATTAAATAATCAAAACGGATTCCTGAACGGATAAATACGCGTTTTACCTTTGGCAAAGCACGAAGCTTGCGCAGTATACCGAGGTATTCGCTGTGATCAACTTGGAGCGCTGGGCATGGTTTAGGCGCAAGACATTTTTTACCGGCGCAAAGACCTAATTTGGCCTGTTTTTCACAGGAAGGATTGCGAAAGTTGGCAGTAGGCCCGCCAACATCATGAATATAACCTTTAAAATGAGGGCTCTCTGTCAGCTTTTTTGCCTCACGCAAAACTGATTCCTCGCTGCGGGTAGTAATCGCCCTGCCCTGATGAAACGCTATTGAACAAAAATTACAGGCGCCGAAGCATCCGCGGTTATGAGTAATGGAAAATTCAACTTCCTGAATTGCGGGAACGCCGCCCATGCTCTCATAAACGGGGTGGTATGTGCGCTCATAAGGCAAGTCATAGACCACATCCAATTCTTCCTGGGTTAAAGGCGCCATCGGCGGATTCTGAATCAGCATCATACTGCCGTGGCGCTGAATGACTCTGCGCCCACGCACCGCATCCTGTTCATCCTGTTCTTTACGGCAGGAAACAGCATACTCCTTTTTGCTCTGGCAGACCTGGTCGAAGCTTGGGCAGTCAACCGCCGGTACAGGACGATATTCCTTGGTGGGAATTGCGTAGCAGGTGCCGCGTACATCGGTAATGGTGCTGATTGGCTCGCCGGAATAAAGGCGGCGGGCGATTTCAATCGTTTGATTTTCTCCCATTCCATAAGTGAGTAAATCCGCGCCGGAATCCAGAAGAATGGACGGACGGATTTTATCATCCCAATAATCGTAGTGGGCAAAGCGGCGCAGGGACGCTTCCAAACCGCCGATAATTACCGGTGAATCAGGATAAATCTCTTTTATTTTTTTAGTATAAACGAGGACTGCACGATCCGGCCTCAGTCCCGTCTTGTTACCCGGCGAATAAGCATCGTCCCTGCGTCTGCGGCGCGCAACGGTGTAATGAGCCACCATAGAATCGATGTTACCCGAACTGACCATAAAACCGAATTTCGGCTTACCGAAACGTGTAAAATCTTTAGCCTCCCGCCAGTTCGGCTGGGCTAAAATCGCGACACGGTAACCAAAATGTTCGAGTACACGCGAAATAATCGCGGGGCCGAACGTCGGGTGGTCAACATAAGCATCGCCGGTTACGACGACAAAGTCCGGTGCGTCCCAACCCAGGGCATCAATTTCTTCTTTTGTTATTGGCAAAAATGGCATTATTTTTATTCTTCGCTTTCTTTTTTATCAGCCTGCTGCATGGTCATTTCAAGCCACTGCTGGTATGTAATGAGCACCTGGCGCGGCTTTGAGCCTTCATGCGGACCGACAATACCCATTTGCTCCATCTCGTCAATCAGCCTGCCCGCACGGGCGTAGCCAAGGCGCAAGCGGCGCTGAAGCAGTGAGGTAGACGCCTGCCCTGCTTCTACAACGCATTTTACTGCGTCCGGCATCATTGGGTCTGTATCATTATTCACGGTGTCATTGCCGCTGTTATTTTTTTCGGCAACGGCGTTTTTCTCTATTTCTTCCGCTATATTCTTGTCATATCCCGCTTCCTGTGTTTTCTTTACGAAGTTGACCACCGATTCAATCTCGCTGTCGCTGACAAAGCAGCCTTGAATTCGCGTCGGCTTTTGAGAGCCGACAGGTGAAAACAGCATGTCGCCGCGGCCCAAAAGCTTCTCGGCTCCACCCATATCCAAAATGGTTCTTGAATCCACCTGTGAGGACACCGCAAAGGCGATGCGGCTCGGAATATTTGCTTTGATAATACCTGTGATGACGTCAACCGACGGTCGCTGTGTTGCAATGAGAAGATGCATCCCCGCGGCACGAGCCATTTGCGCCAATCGGCAGATCGAATCCTCTACCTCGTTCGGAGCAGCCATCATTAAGTCAGCCAGCTCATCAATGATAATCACAATTTGCGGCAGATGCTGCATCGGCTGATCGTTCTCATCCTTGTAATTACTGGATGCAGCAAGCGTATTATAACCATTAAGATCACGCACGTTCTTCTCCGCAAAGGTTTTGTAACGCTTGAGCATTTCCGTAACTGCCCAGCCCAAAGCACCTGCGGCCTTGCGCGGGTCAGTGACGACCGGAACCAAAAGATGCGGTATTCCGTTGTAAATCCCCAATTCAACAACCTTCGGGTCAATCATCAGAAAACGAACTTCTTCGGGAGTGGATTTGTATAAAAGGCTAATAATAAATGAGTTGATACAAACTGATTTGCCGGAGCCAGTGGCACCCGCAATGAGCAAATGGGGCATTTTGCCCAAATCAGCCGTTGAAACTGCACCTGCAATGTCGCGGCCAAGCACAACGGTAAGGCGGCTTTTGGCAGCACCAAAACTGTTTGATTCAACCAGTTCGCGCATTCTCACGATGCTGACTTTTTTGTTTGGAACTTCAATTCCAACCGCGGCTTTGCCGGGAATCGGAGCTTCAATGCGCACACCGAAGGCGGCCAAATTCATTGCAATATCGTCGGCTAAGTTTGTAATTTTACTGATTTTTACACCGGCGGCGGGCTGCAGCTCATAACGGGTTACTGCGGGGCCGCGGCTGATGTCAACAATTTTGGTCTGCACGCCGAAGCTTTTCAAAGTCTGGACTAACATTTGCCCATTGATTTTTAACTCCTCGGTCACATCCTGCTCATTTGTTTCTTTTGTCGTCTCAAGCATTGTCACCGGTGGAAAATGGTATTCCCCATCTTTCGGAGGTTCATCTGTAAACATCGTCATCTGCACCGGAGCGCCGACCGTCGATTTTTTCTCCTCCGGCTTCTGAGCGGATGTCTGGCGTGCCACGTACGCCGCAGCAGCAGCCGCTGAGCCTGTTTTATCAACAGGAACAGGCGGTTCAGGCTGTGCTGCCGGCGCAACTGGTTCAAGGGCACTCTCGATTTTTTCAACGACCGGTTCTTTTACGCCGAATACCTTTTCAAGCTGTTCGAGTTTTTTGTTTTTTTCCTGCTTTCCCTTTGTGGGTGCGGAACGCTTCGTCACATCTTCACGGTCAAGGGCAATATCAATATTGGCTTGACGATTGCGCTCAATCATTCGCTGCTCACGTGCATTGCTGATATTGGAAGCCACCATGTCAGCCGGCTTTGTAACCGCACGGAAAAGCTGTACCAGGCTTGTTCCGGTTAAAATCATAATCGCAACAAAAAGTGCTAAAATAATAACAATTTTTGCGCCGGTCAAGCCAAGCCCCGCCACAAACGGAATACCAATCAGCCCGCCGAACAATCCCGAGCCGGATCTTTCAATGCCAAGCTTGTACAGCTGCTCAAGCTTGTCCGCAAAGGAGGTGACAGGAGCCGCGCTAACCGTGGTAAAAATGTAAACCGAGCCGCAGAACAAGGCAATAATAATAATCATTAAAATTACTTTTCCGCCCAAACGGTTCTTCTGGTGCTCAAACGCTGTTACAAGTGATATGTAAAGAAGAAGAATAGGCCAAATAATGGCACTGGTGCCAAACAGCCCCAACAGTACATTATGGCACCAAAGCCAAATGTGGTCGCCTACCACCATTACAAGGCAGGCCATCAAAATGGACATGGCAAACATCACAATCGCGTTAATCTGATTGCGCTGCTTTATGTATTCGATGTCCCGCTGCGTTTTTGACTTCCCTTTCGCTGCCGCAGGTTTCGCCGCGCTGCGCGTTCGGGACGGAACAGATTTTTTCGCGTTTGATTTTTGATTTGCCACCTTTTAATCACCTTATATTATAAAATTCATTTTCGCAATAACCATTCCGAATCGTTTAACTTCAATTAAAAATGAAGAGCTGCTCCGGTAATGGCATTGACGCCTGTGCTATGTTCAATAATCCCCAATACAACTACAGTCACGCCTAAAATAAGCGTGTAAATAGCGAAGATATGCAGTTTGTTTGTGGTGACCATCCAGCGCAGAAGCTTAATTGCCAAAAATCCGACAACTGCCGCCGTAATGACACCGGCTATTATCGGAGCTATGCCAATGTTCATCGGCTGACCTGCGGTATCTTTTAATTCCAGAACCGCCGCCGCCAAAATAGACGGGATGCCGATTACAAACGAGTAGTCAAGCGCCGTCTGGCGATTAATACCACGCATAAGACCCGCGGAAAGGGTTGAGCCGGAACGGGAAAGTCCCGGGAAGACAGCCGCCAAGCACTGAATTAAACCGACGCAAACCGCATCAACGGCATTGAACTGTTTTCTGCCGCCGGAAAATCCGGTGGACGGTTTGTTGTGAACCGCGCGGCGCGCAGTTGTTTTATGCATTGCAAAGATACCGAGTGTTAAGAGGATACTGGTCATGATTAAGGAGCAGCCTTCAATAATGATATCACTGTCGGTCGCCCATTTATCTGCGAAATCCTTGATTTTCATTCCTGTACCGGGAACGGGCAGGAACAACAGAAACAGCGGAATCAAACCGATGATCAGCATAATGAGCATGCGGCGGTCCGGATTCATCTTATGCCATTTAAATTTCCCGGTAAAAATGTCACCGATCATCAATACCAATTCGCAGATTAAGCGCCATACCAACTTGTAATAAACAGCCAAAACCGCAAGAAGTGTGCCAAGGTGCAGCATTACATCAAAAAGCAGCCCCGGAATTTGAACGCCCATAAAATGTTGTACGAGGGAAAGATGCCCACTGCTCGAAACCGGCAGAAACTCTGTAGCGCCTTGAATAATACCTTGAATAATTGCTTGTAGTATTGTCATTATGTCATTATCTCCCATTATGTAAATTAGAATGAAGAATGAATCAGGAATCATTTATGAGATATATGTTAGAACATGGACTCCTTTTTTCATTCTTCATCATTTATTAATACTTCTGGCCCGTTGCTTTTAAGGTTTTTACAGTTGATTCCTCGCCTGTTCTTTTTTGGGTTTTCTTTTCTGATTTATTACCCATCATTTTTTGAGTTTTCGTGTCTGATTTACCAGCCGCTTTTTTTGAGTTTTTTCTATTTGATTTTTCAAATTCCGCCCTATTTTTGTCTATCATGCCATAAAGACAGTCAATTGCATCAGAAAGGCTGCCAAGCGAGTCAATCAGTCCTTCTGCGACGGCTTCCTCACCGTCAAGAACGGTCCCCAAATCCATGACAAGTTCTTGTGTGTTCATGGAGAGTTCTAGGAATCGTTCGGGTGAAATCTTTGAATTTTGTGTGACAAACCGCGTGATTCGATCCTGCATCCTCTGAAAATATTCGAGGGTCTGCGGCACACCGAGCATCATCCCGTTCATACGGACAGGGTGAATCGTCATAGTAGCACTGGGAGCAATAAAGGAATACTTTGCCGAAACCGCGAGCGGTACGCCAATGGAGTGACCTCCTCCGAGCACAAGGGAAACGGTCGGCTTTTTCATTCCTGCAACAAGTTCCGCCAAAGCCAAACCGGCTTCAACATCTCCGCCCACTGTATTGAGCAGGATTAAAAGGCCATCAATATTAGGTTCTTCCTCAATCGCTACAAGCTGCGGAATGACATGCTCATATTTCGTTGTCTTGTTCTGTGACGGAAGAACAAAGTGCCCCTCGATTTGGCCAATAATGGTAAGACAGTGTATGAGATGGTCGCCGTTTCCGGTTATCACCGAGCCGGTGTCAATGATTTGATCAATCTTTTTTTCATTCCTATCAACATCTTTATCGGTGTTCTGTTCATTTGGGTCATTCTCTGTGTTGTTTTTATGATTCATATTTCAACCTCCTACTGCATTAGTGTGCCGTAGGAAGGTAATTCTCATACACAGAAACTGATAATTCGGAAACATTAATTCATATTATATCATCTGTTGCGATATTCATCAAGAAAATAAAGGCGCAAATGTAAAATGCCGAATTAATATGACCGAACAGATTGACAATCTTATTTTTTTATTGGATAATAGTTAAATATATAACTATTGATATCTTAAGATTGGGGGGCACTTTATAATGGGCCTTACTTTAGCGCAAAAAATTATTAAAAGCCATATTGTAAGCGGCGAACTGATAGTGGGCAATGAGATCGGTTTAAAGATTGATCAAACGCTCACACAGGATGCAACCGGAACAATGGCTTATCTTGAATTTGAAGCGATGGGCGTACCGCGCGTAAAAACCGAACGTTCCGTGGCTTACATTGACCACAACACCCTGCAAACCGGTTTTGAAAATGCGGACGACCACCGGTACATTCAGTCCGTTGCCAAAAAGCACGGCATTTATTTTTCACGCCCGGGCAACGGAATTTGCCATCAGGTACATCTGGAACGTTTTGGCATTCCGGGAAAGACCTTAATCGGTTCGGACAGCCATACACCGACCGGCGGCGGCATCGGTATGCTCGCAATAGGCGCGGGCGGCCTTGATGTTGCTGTTGCAATGGGCGGCGGCCCGTATTATATCACCATGCCGAAAATGCTGCGCATCAATTTAAGCGGCGAACGTTCCCCTTGGGTTTCCGCTAAGGATATTATTCTTGAGGTACTGCGCATTTTAACCGTAAAAGGCGGCGTTGGCAAAATAGTAGAATACGGCGGCAGCAGCGTGGCCACTTTGACTGTGCCCGAACGCGCTACCATTACAAACATGGGCGCGGAACTGGGCGCCACCACTTCCATCTTCCCTTCCGACAAAGTCACCTTTGAATTTCTGAAGGCACAGGGCCGCGAAAATGACTGGGTGGAACTAAAGCCGGACGAAGACGCACAATACGATGAAGTAATTGATATTGATTTATCTAAATTAGTACCGATGGCGGCGTGCCCGCATAGTCCCGACGCTGTAAAAACAGTTGACGAAATCGGGAAAATTAAGATTGATCAGGTATGCATCGGTTCCTGTACCAATTCTTCTTATCTTGATTTAATGCGTGTCGCATCAATTTTAAAAGGCAAAACAGTCAATCCTGATGTAAGCCTTTCGATTGCACCGGGTTCAAAACAGGTTTACAATATGCTTGCACAGAATGGTGCCTTGGCCGATTTAATTGCAGCCGGAGCGCGTATTCTTGAATGTGCCTGCGGTCCGTGCATCGGCATGGGACAATCCCCGAATTCAGCAGGTATTTCGCTTAGAACCTTTAACCGTAACTTTGAGGGACGATCCGGTACAGCCGACGGCCAAATTTATTTGGTCAGCCCGGAAACCGCTTCCGCATCCGCGATTACCGGTGTGCTGACAAATCCGCAAACACTTGGTTTTGAAGCGCCGATTGCGTTGCCGGAGCATTTCTTAATCAACGATAACATGATTTTGGCTCCTGCAAGTGAAGCGGACGCAAAGGACGTTAAAATTCTGCGCGGCCCAAACATCAAGGAGTTTCCTGTTACAACCGCATTGCCGCAGAGCATTTCGGCAAAAGCGCTTCTAAAGGTCGGCGACAACATCACCACTGACCACATTATGCCTGCCGGCGCAAAGATTTTGCCGTACCGTTCCAATATTCCTTACCTTTCAAACTTCTGTTTCGCCGTTTGCGACAAGGAATTTCCTGCGCGCTGCAAAGCGGAGGGCAAAGCGATTATCATCGGCGGGACAAATTACGGACAGGGCTCCTCACGTGAGCACGCCGCTTTGGTGCCGCTGTACCTTGGCGTAAAAGCTGTTATTGTAAAGAGTTTTGCGCGTATCCACTGTGCAAACTTAGTGAACGCAGGAATTGTCCCCCTCGTGTTCAAAAATGGAAAGGACTATGACGGAATTGACCAAATGGACGAACTGGAACTGCCGGATATCTATTCGGCAATTGAAAACGGCAGTAAGATTATTGTTAACAATAAAACCAAGGGCAATTCTTTTGAGGCTGAGGCTGTTATAAGTGATCGCCAGCGTAAAATGATTCTTGCCGGAGGTTTGTTGAACTATACAAAGGAGCAAAATTAAAGGCATATCGTGACAGTTGAATATCACCCTATGACGGATTATTGGAGGAAACAGATTTGGATAAAATAAAAATGACAACGCCGCTGGTCGAAATGGACGGCGACGAAATGACCAGAATTATCTGGAAAATGATTAAAGATATTTTGCTGACCCCATACATCGACCTGAAAACAGAGTATTACGACCTGGGGCTGCAAAACCGCGATGCAACAGATGATAAGGTCACTTTTGACTCAGCTTACGCCACAAAAAAATACGGTGTTGCCGTAAAATGCGCAACCATCACTCCAAATGCCGAACGGGTAACCGAATATAATTTAAAAGAAATGTGGAAATCACCCAATGGTACAATTCGTGCTATTTTGGACGGCACCGTGTTTCGCTCCCCTATTCTTGTAAAGGGAATTGAACCGTTTATCTCCAATTGGAAAAAGCCGATTACGATTGCGCGTCATGCTTACGGTGATGTTTACCGCAATGTTGAAATGACTGTTCCGGCCGGCGCAAAAGCCGAGCTGATCGTCACAAAGGCGGACGGCACCGAAGAGCGCGTGTTGATTCACGACTTTAAGACGGCGGGAATTATTCAAGGGCAGCACAACATTGACAAAAGCATTGAAAGCTTTGCGAAGTCCTGTTTCAATTTTGCGCTCGATACAAAACAGGATTTATGGTTCTCCACAAAAGATACCATTTCAAAGAAATACGATCACCGCTTTAAAGATATTTTCAACGATCTTTACGAAGCGGAGTACAAGGATCAATTTGAAAAGGCCGGCATTTCTTATTTTTACACGCTGATTGACGATGCGGTAGCCCGCGTAATCCGCTCCGAGGGCGGCTATATTTGGGCCTGTAAGAACTATGACGGCGATGTAATGAGCGACATGGTCGCAACCGCGTTCGGCAGCCTTGCCATGATGACAAGCGTACTGGTTTCCCCTGACGGTGTGTACGAGTATGAAGCGGCACACGGCACGGTACAGCGTCACTACTACAAGTATCTTAAGGGTGGCGATACCTCCACAAACTCCATGGCAACTTTGTTTGCGTGGACCGGAGCCCTGAAAAAGCGCGCGGAACTTGATCATATACCGGCTCTCAATGATTTTGCTGACAAACTTGAAAAAGCGTCTATTCAAACGATAGAAGACGGTATCATGACCGGTGACCTTGCAAGCCTTTCGACACTTCCGAACAAGACCATGGTCAACACCGAAACATTTCTAAAGGAAGTAAACAAAAGATTGGTTCAGTTATTATTATGCTGAATACAGTAAAACGGAGGTAATGCGTTATGCCAAGACGCGAAAACATTTCAATGTCCGTTATCAGACGGCTGCCACGGTATTATCGCTATTTAATGCATCTGAAAAGCAAAAATGTCACCCGAATTTCTTCCACCGAGCTGTCCGCTAAGCTTGGGTTGACTGCTTCCCAGATTCGTCAGGATTTGAACTGTTTTGGAGGATTCGGGCAACAGGGTTACGGGTATATTGTGGATCAGCTTTGCGACGAAATCGGAAATATATTAGGGCTTTCCAATGGCTACAAGGCAATTTTAATCGGTGCGGGCAATCTGGGGCGTGCAATCGCCTCACACTTATCTTTTGAAGCCGAAGGATTTAAGATGACTGGAATTTTTGACAGCTCACCAACAAAAATCGGTACAACAATAAATGGTCATATCGTGCGTGACACCGCCGACTTGGAAGAGTTTTGCACAAACGAAAAGCCGATGATGGCGGTACTTTGCATCCCACGCGAAGGAGTGGGCTCAATTATCGAGCAGCTTTACAGCTTGGGCGTACGTAACTTTTGGAACTTCAGCCACTATGACATCAGTATGAAGTACACTGACACAGTGGTCGAAAATGTACATTTGAACGACAGCCTGATGACACTCTGCTACCGGATTTCAAATCCAAGCAATAAATAATAAGCTTTTTGGGGAGGGACGTATGTCTTCTCCCTATTTTGTTAAATCTAATACTAATAATTTCTTCTCCTCTGTTCTTTTCCACAAAAATATGTTACTATTTCATTATTAATAATAAGGAGGTTTCTATTATGCTACCATTAATAATCATTGGCGTCATTGTAGTAATCGTTATCATTTGGATTTCAAGTTCTTACAACAAATTAGTCTCCTATTCAGTCCGGGTGGACAATGGGTGGGCACAGGTTGATGTACAATTAAAAAAACGTTTTGACCTGATTCCGAATTTGGTTGAAACCGTCAAGGGCTACGCGACACATGAAAAATCTACCTTTGAAGAGGTTACCAAGTGGCGCAGCGCCGCAATGAGTTCAAAAACCCCTGAGGAAGCGATGGAGAACAACGCCAAGCTTTCAGGTGCGATTGTGAACTTATTTGCTACGGCAGAGCAATATCCGGATTTAAAAGCGAACCAGAATTTTCTCAATTTACAGTCACAGTTACAGGAGATTGAAGGTAAAATCGCCATCTCACGTCAATTTTACAATGATACTGCAATGAAGTATAACGAGTATGTGATGCACTTTCCATCCAACATTATCGCTTCTCTATTTAAATTTACCAACAAAAAATACTTTGAGATTGCAGAAGCCGACAAGGCGGTTCCTCAGGTTAAATTTTAATCATTATGGAGGAAACTATGCGCAATTTAATCAGCAAATCTTTTAAATGCATTGCGGTAAGCTTTCTCGTTGTGCTGGTCGTGCTGCTGCCGCTGGGCGGCGGTGCTTCAGCGGCAGCCAAAAACGGCTCGTTTACAGGTGGCTCCAAGCAGGTGATGGAGAATCTGGACATCGCTGCGAAGTTAAGCAGCAACGGCGATATGCAGGTAACGGAGACATGGCGGGTCAACCTGAAAGATCGTAACAAGACATACCGTAACCTATACAAAACATTTCCGGTGGATCAAAACACGAAGGTGGAAAATTTATCCGTGTATGACATGGACAGCAACACCACTTACGCGTACCGTGATGATATTGACCCGACCAACAGTAATTATAATGTTGAGAATATTTGCTATATTTACCAGACAGACACAGATACGGAAATTGGCTGGCTCATGCCGCCCATTGACAGCGGCGTGCGAAATTTCAAGGTTTCCTATACTGTTGCAAATGTGGTCAGCGTTTATCAGGATACTTCTGTCCTATATAACGCCTTCATAGGAAAGAATTTCAGCCTGCCGATTCAAAGTCTGAATGGAACGATTTCTCTCCCCTCCGGTGCGAAACAGGCTGATTTGAAGGCATGGCTGCATTGTCTCGCAACAAGTAACCTAACAATTGATTCTTCAAATCAAATTTCGTTTACATCAACTGAAATTCCGACTAAAACAATGGTGGAAACGCGTATTCTCATGCCTGTTTCCCTTTTTCCGGATTCAAAAAGGATTGTTGCTTCCAATGTGAAGAGCAGCATTGAAAAAGAAGAACTAAAATGGGCAAATGATACGAAAGCTTCACAGCTTGAGGAGCAGCGCAAGGAATACATCATCGGCATTATTGACGCAGCCGGGGGCGCGATTCTGATTATCATTGGCATCATCTTTTTAATATGGGCCAAGAAAAAAGCCAAACGACACGTGGTGGAAGCGCCGGAGTATACCCGGGAAATACCCGAAGGAAGCTCCCCCGGCGGTGCCGCGAACCTGTTCTATTTTTACAGCGGCGGTGTAACCGACAAAGAGCATGGACGCGTATTCAGCGCAACGCTGATGAGCCTTGCTCACAAGGGCTATGTTCGTTTTGATACAAATGAGCATAAAGACCTTGTTGTGACAGTGACAGGCGATACCAAAAGAACTGTGCTGACACAAAGCGAACAAACATTTTACGACATGATTACTACTGTGGCCTCTGATTTCGAAGATAAATTTACGATGAAACAATTTGAAAAATACGCAAACAAACACAATAAGTATATTGACAGCAGTGTCGAAAGTTTTCTGTCACAGACAAAAAGAGAAATTGCAGCCAAGGGCTATTATGAACGTCGCCCAGCCTTTTTAACGGTCAGTTCCATTCTTGGGATTGTGGGAATTCTTGCGGCCATCTTCATGCTCATGGGCACAAAAGGCCGGCTTGTATATATTCCACTTGGCTTGCTTATATTTGGTGTTCTGATGATGATTGCTGCAAGCACGAAAACACGACTCAGCAAAAAGGGAGAATACGATTACGCTGTGTGGCACGGGCTCAAAAAATACATGCTCGAATTTTCACGCATGAAGGAATACGGTGTTCCTGAGCTTGCACTTTGGGAAGAATTCCTCGTTTACGCAACCATGATGGGCATCTCCGAAAAAGTCTGTGCTCAGCTCAAAATGGTATATCCACAGCTGAACGACGACACTTACCTGAACACCAACTTTGGCACAAGCTACATGTACTACATGTTCGGACGTTCCATGGGAATGGGCGGATTCAGTCACATGGGCAGCGATTTCGGTTCTACGCTTGGAGCCACGATGAGCAACATCAGCACTTCTGCAACCCGCCTTGCGCACCCGCCTTCCTCAAGCGGCGGCGGTAATTTTGGCGGCGGCGGCTTCGGTGGCGGCGGCTTTGGCGGCGGCGGCGGCGGCTTTGGAGCCGGCGGCGGTGGCGGCGTCAGATAAACAGCCTAAACTTTTTCAGCCACTAATAATATGAGCTTAAAATTCTATTGATTTATCAAAAAAGGGCTGTCTCAAAGCGATCGATAAAATCGCAGCGAGACAGCCCTTTTATTTTACAATTAATAAGATTAATTATTATGTGCTTTATATTCCTTTGCCGCGCCGACAAGTCCTTTAAAGAGCGGGTGCGGGCGGTTGGGACGGGATTTAAACTCCGGGTGGAACTGTGCGCCAAGGAACCACGTGTGACCCGGCAGCTCCATCATTTCGACAATATGATCATCCGGCGACTTTCCGCAGAATACCAGTCCCGCTTTTTCAAGCCGTTCACGATAGTCGTTGTTCACCTCAAAGCGGTGACGGTGACGCTCGGAAATAATCGGTTCATTGTTATAAAGCGCAGCTGCTTTTGTACCCGGCGTCAGCTTGCACGGATACTGGCCAAGACGCATGGTGCCGCCTAATTGCACAACATCCTTTTGTTCTGGCATAAGGTCGATAACATGATTTTTACTTTGTGGGTCAAATTCAGCGGAATTTGCGTCACTAATGCCAAGAACATTGCGCGCATACTCTATAATTGCAAGCTGCATACCGAGGCAAATTCCAAGGCACGGCAACTGATTCTCTCTGCAGTAACGAATTGCGGTAATCATTCCCTCAATTCCTCTTTGACCAAAACCACCCGGAACAATCACACCATCCACACCGGCAAGCACATCCGCAATATTTTCATCGGTAATGGTTTCGGAATCAATCCAGTCAATGTTGACCTTTACGTTATTGCCGATTCCGCCGTGTGTAAGCGCTTCGGCAACACTCAGGTACGCGTCCTGCAGTTCGACATACTTTCCGACAAGACCAATTGTAACGCTCTCTGTGACAGACATCGCAGTATTGACCATCGAAATCCAGTCGCTCAAATCAGCGCCCGGCGTGTCAAGAGCAAAGCGTTTGCAGACGATATCATCCAGCCGCTCTTCCTTTAAGGCCAAAGGAACCTGATATAAAAGAGGAAGGTCCAGATTCTGAATTACACAGTTTTCATTCACATTGCAGAACAAAGCTATTTTTTTCTTAATGTCATCGCCGACCGGTCTTTCGGAACGCAGAACGATTACATCCGGCTGAATTCCGATGGAAAGAAGCTCTTTTACACTGTGCTGGGTGGGCTTTGACTTATGCTCGTGGGAACAAGCCAAATATGGAACAAGGGTGACGTGAATAAACAGGCAGTTATTTCTGCCAACTTCGGTGGCGAACTGACGAAATGCTTCTAAAAACGGCTGGCTCTCAATATCGCCGACCGTTCCTCCGACTTCGATAATCGCAACATCAACATTATCTTTGCCCTCATAAATACGTGTTTTAATTTCGTTTGTGATGTGAGGAATAACCTGCACAGTACCTCCGTCATAATCACCGTTGCGTTCCTTCTGAATTACGTTCCAGTAAATCCTGCCCGAGGTAACATTGCTGTTCTGGCTAAGGCTTTCATCGATAAAACGCTCGTAATGACCAAGGTCAAGGTCGGTTTCGGCTCCATCGTCGGTTACGAAAACCTCTCCATGCTGAAACGGGTTCATCGTTCCCGGGTCAACATTGAGGTACGGATCGAACTTTTGCATGGTGATTCTTAATCCCCTTGCTTTCAACAAACGCCCCAACGAAGCTGCTGTAATTCCTTTCCCCAAACCTGAAACAACACCACCGGTTACAAAGATATATTTTGCTGACATAGTCACCCTCCATAAGCACATAAAAATATTGCCACCGCAAAAACAAACTTAAATTAATTATATCGCCTATTGCATAGGCTTGTCAATGCAATAGGCGATATTTGTTATTATATGGCGATTCTTATTTTAATACTTGAAATAATGTACCGATAATTGGCAGCGGCTCTTCCCTGCCTTGTGCTGCGTGCATGATTCCAATAATCATATATGCAATGCACAGACCTGTTCCTGCCAGAGAAAGAATGCCGTTTACGATCATGCCAAGCTGTGACAGCATCATAAATCCTGAAAATGAATGAATAAAAATGATACTGATAATACTTTTAACAATGGAAATTGCCACATTGACGGCAATCCCAAAAATAGTGAGAATAATTCCTTGATTGACATGAAAGCGGACTCTTGGATTGTATCTGTCCGCCAGCAGTCCAACCAGCCAAAGGATGCCAATGTATGAAAGGATAGAGAAAGCCTTTGTATTGTCAACAGGCATAGTGTACTGAGGATAAATCGGCGGTTGCGGCGGCACAGGGGGAATGGACGGCTGATAATACTGCCCATTGTATGGCTGCTGCGGATTTTGATACTGCTGGTTTTGATACTGCTCGTTTTGCTGCCTGTAATGTGCCTGATAGTCAAACGACTGCTGTTCGTTTTGGTTTTGATCTTTGTCCGTGTTCGGGTTGTTCTCATTCATAAATTAATCCCTCCAGTTATGTGTGTTTATCTTAACGTTCAATATTTTTCTATGTCGGCTTTTTTGATGATGACAGGCGTGGTCGGTTTATTGCTTGTTGCATCAACGGCTACCGCAGCAATTTTGTCGACAACATCCATTCCGTCGATTACCTGTGCGAACACCGTATGGCCTGTCTGTACAATATTGTAAGCACCGTCCAAATTGGGGTTTCCGCCGTTTTCATTGTATATCTTTTTATACGCATCATTTATCTTGGTCATGTCGATCCAACCGGTTTGATACTGCTGGACAAACGCATCCGGATATTGCTTATACAGATTGTAAGCCTGCTGGTAATAGTTCCAGTCAACAGCCGTCGAAGTGCCCCTTTGGTTGATGAAAAATTGGCTTCCGTTGGTGTTTTGACCGGAATTCGCCATTGAGACCGAACCGCGAATATTAAGCAGGTTGGTGTTAAACTCGTCCTCAAACGGTTTTCCCCAAATACTTTCTCCGCCCGTGCCATCGCCCTTTGGGTCACCACCCTGAATCATAAAGTCCTTTATAACACGGTGAAAGGTAACATTGTTATAGTATCCTTTTTTAATGAGCCCTTTAAAATTTTCAACTGTTTTGGGTGCGGCATCAGAAAATAAACGAAGTTTGACAACGCCCATACTTGTAGTTAAGACAGCAATTTCCTCCCCTTTCGCGGGTTTTTCAAGCTGATAGCCGATTGCCTTGCCGTCAGACGGTCTGATGCGGCCATCCGTTGAGGCTGCCTGAGAAGCAACCGATGAACCGGCAGACGCTGTTGAGCTGGCGGCCGTCAAAGTGGCAGAGGAAGCCGCTGCGGATGCGGAGTTAGCGGTACTGCCGCTTGCACAGGCGGTTAAACTCAGTATCAGTGTGACTATGGAAAATATGCTGATTATTTTATTGTTTCGTTGCATTTTATAAACATCCTCTCATAATACATAGCTTTTATTTTAATATATTAGACTTTGATATTCAAGTAAAGTGATGATAAATTAACAATTTAATAATTATTAAGGATAGTATTACCTCAAAATTTTAAGCATATAGATAAGCGAAGACAAAAAGGAGGTACTAAAATGTTTGAATACTATCCTGAGGGTTGGATGATTGATACGCCCGAAAACCGTGCGGCGGTACAAAACATCTCCGCGCTGAACGACGCCTACCGGGATGGACAAATTTTGGAAGGACGCGCGCTGATTTGTGATAGCTCGCATAATTTGCTGGTCGATTTAGGATGCATGAAAGGTATCATTGCGCATAACGAAGGTGCAATCGGCATCCGGGAGGGTACGGTGCGCGACATTGCAATTATCTCCCGAGTAAACAGGCCTGTATGCTTTATGGTAACAGGCTTTCAAAAAGGTGCGGACGGTCATTTGACCGCTACCCTTTCGCGCAGGGCCGCGCAGGAAAAATGCATGTCGGAATATATTAGCAAACTAACTCCGGGCGATGTAATCAACGCGCGGGTTACACATTTGGAGAGCTTCGGTGCTTTTGCCGACATCGGCTGTGGAATTATTGCATTGCTGCCGATTGACGCAATTTCTGTTTCGCGTATCGACCATCCTCGCGAACGCTTTTCAGTCGGCATGGATATTCGTGTTGTGATAAAGTTAGTAGAAAACGGGCGTATCACACTGAGCCATAAAGAACTTTTAGGCACATGGGAGGAAAATGTTGCCCTGTTTACTGCCGGGGAAACGGTTGCGGGAATCGTTCGTTCTGTCGAACCATACGGGATATTTGTGGAGCTGTCACCCAACCTTGCCGGATTGGCAGAAGCTAAGGACGATGTGCTGCCCGGGCAGCAAGCCAGTGTCTACATAAAAAGCATCATTCCCTCAAGAATGAAGGTTAAGCTTGTAATCATCGATACATTTGATTATTCCTATCGCCCGACGGCACCGAACTATTTTTTCGACGGCAGCAGAATCGACCGATTCATATATTCCCCGCCGGACAGTGAAAAGGAAATTGTAACAAATTTTATAATTGAATAAAACAAGCAGGCTCATAGTTTGTTTCAGAACGTTCGGACTGCACGAAATAAAGAATTCTTCAGATTCTTTATGGATACTTCGTCTCAACGTAATCTTGAAAAAACTTTCAGCCTGCTTTTTATTATGTCATATTTAAACTCTCTTACCTTCACACTTTGCTGTCAAGTTTGAATTTTATGATCTGAGCTACTATGTCTGCTATTTCGCCCGCCTCCTCCGGTGATAGGTTGTGCATTAAAAGAGTTATTTTTTTAATCGCTTTTTCATAACCATCGGCAATGCGTTCACTGTTAAAATTTAACAATTCAGAAAGAGAAATATTCAATGCAGACGCTATTTTATTCAGAGTATCAATCGTAGGGCATTTTAGAGACCTTTCAATATGTCCCATAAATGCAGGATTTAATCCCGCTGAAACTGCCAGTCCCTCTTGACTTAATCCCTCTAAATTTCGATAATATTTAATTTTCTCCGCAGTTTTATTCATTATTTCCAATTTTTCCTTATCCATGTTCATCCTTGCCCCTTACCACCTCATCATAACCTCATGTAGATTTTTTTATTTAATCAATCAAGTTACTATAGATATTAAATAAAATGTGACTATAAGTATTGAAAATCAATTCTTATTGAAGTATAATAAATTATAATATTAAAATATTGTAATATATTTTGCCATAATTTGTAATAATAATTACAAATTGTGAAATTAAAGAATGACCATATACAAAGTAAATATTTGTATAAATACGACAATACGAGGTAATTTTATGAGAAATATGTACAATAATCGCGGCATTGATATGATGTCGGATGGATTGGCGGTGGAATTTTGACAGACAACTCTAACGAAATGGATGGCAAATATTTAACTTTTTGGACTGAAGGCCAGCTTTTTGGTGTTTCAATCGCTGATGTGGTACAAATTGTCGGTATCCAAAAAATAACAAGTATTCCCGGTTTTCCAAATTACGTGAAAGGAGTCATTAACCTTAGAGGCAGCATTATTCCTGTTATTGACGTTAGACTTCGTTTAAACAAACAGGAAGCCCCTTATAACGAGCATACCTGTATTATTGTTACAAGTATTCAAGAAAGTTCATTTGGCTTTATTGTGGATTCTGTGGATGAAGTGACAAAAATTGGTGATGAAAACATTTCGATTACACCAAAAGTATCAGCAGGCGAGGTTGATTCCTATCTGAATGGTATTGCGAAATTAGAAAACAAAGTCGTTTTACTACTGAACATTGAAAAATTTTTGAACTATAAAGAGATTGCAGATATGGCTCAAAATAATATCTGAAAAGGGATGTAATAATGTTAAAAAACATGAAGATTGGTAGAAAATTAGTAATTACCTATATACTTGTAGCGCTAATTTCCAATATTGGCGGCTTATTTGGCATCTACGAACTGAACAAAATCAGTGCAGACACCAGTCATATAGCAGCTATTGTTATTCTTTCAATAATGGTTGTCTCCTTTATAATTTCTTTTTTTATTGCGTTGAACATTGCACGAAGCATCAGCAAGCCTGTAGAAGAAATTGCTGCAGCTGCACAAAAAATGGCTCAGGGGGATTTGAGCTCAGAAATTCACGTTGATAACTCTAAGAATGAAATAGCACAATTGGGTGCCGATTTCTCTGCAAGCATTTCAACAATAAAAGCTTACATAATCGACATAAAAGTCAACCTTGCCAAAATGGCTAAAGGCGACTTAAATATCGCTCCAAAAGAAGATTTCAAAGGAGATTTTGAAGAGCTCAAATATTCAATTGATGGCATTGTCATGTCTTTTAATGACGCATTAACCCAAATGAGCCAAGCGTCAGAACAAGTTTCAAGGGGTTCCGAACAAGTTTCCGACGGTGCACAGGAATTAGCTCAGGGTGCAACCGAACAGGCAAGCTCAATTGAAGAACTTTCCGCATCAATCTCAGAAATATCCGCACATGTGAAGGACAACGCGGTTCATGCTGCCAACGCGAGCGCAAGTGTTACTCACGTCAGCTCTGAAATAGAGGCAAGCAACAATCATATGGAAGATATGGTTGCCGCCATGTCGCAAATTAACGAATCATCCAGTGAAATCGGAAAAATCATTAAAACAATTGAGGATATTGCATTCCAGACAAATATTCTTGCATTGAACGCGGCTGTTGAAGCGGCAAGAGCCGGTGCGGCAGGAAAGGGATTTGCGGTTGTAGCTGACGAAGTACGCAACCTGGCCAGTAAAAGTGCGGAAGCCGCAAAAGATACAACTTCATTGATTGAAAACTCAATGAGACAAGTAGAAAACGGTACAAAAATTGTAGACGAAACCGCGAAGTCACTTCTTCAAGTTGTGGATAGCGCTGAGGCTGTTGCCGATACCGTGGCAAAAATTTCCCAAGCGTCAAGTAGGCAGTCCGATGCGATTGCGCAAATAACACTGGGGGTAGATCAAATTTCAAACGTAGTGCAGACCAACTCCGCTACAGCTGAAGAAAGCGCCGCAGCAAGCGAAGAACTTTCCGGACAAGCTCAGGTAATGAAAACACTGGTCGGGAAATTTAAATTATTAAAACACACAGATGTAAAAAATTATATTCAGGCCCCGTCGAATCAAAAGCCTAAGCTTGAGGAAATTCAATCAAATGCAAGCAAATATTAAACTTGACTGATTATAAAAAGTTTATCATTAAAAAAATTATACGTCAAATTTTGCCGGAGAATATAAATTATTCTCCGGCTTTTTATTTGTTTGAATAAAACGGAGCCGCCGCAAAAGGTAACTCCGTCATAAATATGATTTGCATATTTACCATCCGCTTTGTTTGTTCTCCTGCAGTTTCAAGATATGCGCATCTAAAAGCTGTTTAAAAACGTCGTTGCGGCGTGAATTTCCAAACACATCAATATATTTTGCAGGAACATAGTAGGCGCTTTCCTTTTGCTGACGCAGGAACATCAACGCTTCTTCCCTGCCGTGCAGCTTCACGACAACATCGGCAGCTTTAATCGCGTCCATGGCACTGTAGGGCTCTAACCGATAGGCCTCCATAAAGTTAAAGAGTGCGGGTTCTAATCGGCCAAGGCCTTCCTGAGCCCTTGCAAGGTCAATTAAAACGGAAGCACGCTGTGCAGCGGCGTAATTGACTGTAATACCGTCTTCTTCCTTCGTGTGGTTTGGCAATTCCTCCCAACCGGAGGTATGGAGATACCGACCGGCAAACAGCACTGTCTTTTCGTAATATTTCTTTCCAAGCCAACTGTATGCCTTTGCAATTAAATAAAGCTGTTCAGGCGTTTGTGCTTCTCCGCAAAGCTCAATCACCTTTAATAAAATCTTTTCACGGTCTTTAATTTCATCTTTCAGCCGGTTGGCCTCATCCTCAAGCGAACGGCGATGCGGCACCGTTTCGCCGAGCACAAAGAAAAGTGCCTCAGCCAATTCTATGTTTTCTGTTTTTAAATCCGCCATAGTTTTCCTCCTTATCATTTATCACCACAATCCGTTAACCTAATGAATTGGACTAAATAAATCACTCACTCTTTGGGCGCGCAGACTGTGACGCTCGCTTGCCGTAAGCTTTTTCCCGCTAAAGAGCATCAGCGTAGCCGGCTGCATTTCAACAATCAGCCTGTTAATATCACTGTAATCAATATGATTGACTAAGCCCACAGAAACCCCAAAACGCACATTGGAAATCAAACGCATAAATTCATCGTTTGTCATCATACGGGCACTCTGCAAAATTCCCAAAGAGCGGCTGACAGTATCCTGAATGTTTAAACTCTGGGCGAGTTCCTTACGTGCCGCACGCTCCTGCGTGATCAGCTGCATTGCGATGCTTTCAAGATTTGTAATGGCTTCCTGTTCGGAAAGGCCAAGTGACACTTGGTTGGAAAGCTGATACATGGCACCTTTCGGTTCGGTGCCTGATCCGTAAATACCCCGCAGTACAAGCCCCAATTTAGAAAGACTGTTGGAGATTCTCAACATGCCCCCCTCATCTTTTAAAGCCGGAAGATGCAGCATCAGTGATGCACGCATTCCAGTACCCAAATTAACGGGATTTTGAGTCAGGTAACCTAAATTTTCGTCAAATGCAAAGTGCAGGGATTTATTTAGTACTGTATCAAGCTGGTCTACTGCCTGATAGGCCGTTTGCAGGTTAAGCCCGCCCAGTATTGACTGTAAGTGAAGGTGGTCCTCCTCATTGATCATGACACTGAGGGATTCATCCTCGTTTATTAATAGGCCGCGGCCGGCACAATCAGAAATAAAGTCCGGGCTGACCAGATGACGTTCCACAAGGGAAACAGCTTCCGTTTTAGAAAGGTTCTCCATATCAATAAAATGGATGTCAGGAATGGCTATATTTCCATCCATAGCCGCCGCAACTACTTTTTGCTCAAGCTTCAGCCGATCCGGCTGGCTCATTTTGACTGAAAAAGGAAATTCTGTCAGATTACGGGCAAGGCGTATGCGCGTACTGATAACAACATCACTTTCGCTCCCGCTCTCTTGATACCATTTACTCATGATCCTCCTCCTCCAGCTTTTTAATGCGGTCGCGCAGCGTTACGGCATGCTCAAAGTTTTCAGCTTCAATTGCCTCGCGCAATTCGCGGCGCATTACGCTAAGCTGCCCTTGTGGTTGCGGCTGCAAAGAATCAGCGCCCGGCACTTTCCCACGGTGTTTTGTATTGCCGTGAATACGCTGAATGAGTGGAATCAGCCTGTCATAGAATGTATTGTAGCACTCGGCACAGCCGACTTTGCCGCTGCGCGCAATATCGTCGAAGGTAGAACCGCAGCACTTGCAGTGAACTGCATCCGCCGGCTCTGTTTCGTTGAAAAAACCGCCCAACAGGCTGCCGTAGTTACAGCCAAGGCCGGTCAGCAGATTGCCGTATCCTAATTTTTGAGCGCATTCCGCACAAAGCGAATATTTTGTTAATTCGCCATTTATAATCGTCTTAACATGTGTTGTAACCGGATTCTTACCGCAGGATTCACACAACAAGGAATCACCTCCGTAATATAGTAAGTATAATATATTATTATTGTTAAATCATCATGAATAGAAGAATTTTTTGCTCATGATCTTTTGCTTTATTATTGTCAGAAATAATTGTAACACGTTTTGTTCCTATGCAATATTATATACTGTAAACCGAAAGGAGGCAAACGATTATGTGTAATAATTTCTTAGGTGGATGCGGCGGCGGATGTTCTTGGATTATCATCCTTATTATCATTCTTTTATTCTGCAACAATGATAATGATTGTGGCTGCAATAACGGCTGCGGCAACAATAATGGATGTGGCTGCTAATACCACAAAAAGGGCTGCGAGTAAAATCGCAGCCCTTAATCTTTTATTATTGCTGTTGCTGCTTTTTTGCCTGCGACAACGCAATTGACAGTTGATCCGGGCAGGAGGTCGGTTTGAATCCGCATTTGATTCCCTTACAGCGTTTGATAACCTCATCCGCGTTCATTCCCTCAGCAAGTGCGCAGATACCCTTCGTGTTGCCATTGCAGCCGCCAATAATTTTGACCGATTTGACGGTATCGCCGTCAAGGTCAACAATAATTTCCGAGGAACAGGTTCCCCGAGTCTTGTATTTATAAGCCAAATTTATTTCCCCCTGTTATTTTTCAGCCTAACTTTACGCTTTCGTAATGCTTCAAGTTGGTCGTTTGGTGTCACACAAGTTCCAATCGGCATTGGAATAGTTGTGTACATGCCGTGAAAATCAGTTCCACCCGTCATGACGAGATCATATTTTTCCGCTATAGCGATAAATTTCTCCTCATCACCCGGTTTATTGCGTGGATGCCAAACTTCGACTCCTTCAATTTCTCCATCTTTCGCAAGCTGTTCAAGCAAATCATAGCTGTTATACTCGCCGGGATGAGCCAGCACTGCGATTCCGCCTGCTTCATGTATCTGTTCAATCACTTCATGAACGTCGGGATAGCGAACCGGAAAATAAGCAAGTCCTGTTTTGGGATTAAAAAGCTTTTGATACGTGTCACCAAAAAATTCATTGGCATAACCTGCATCAATCAGCGCATGCATGATGTGCTGTTTAAAAACATTTGTGCTGCCCTGTGCGCGTCGTATAACCATATCAGCAGCAATAGGATAAACCCTCATCACTTTTTGTATCATAATGCATGCAGCACGGTGACGGCTGTCATGGGTTCGTTTGCACAAACCTTCCAAGCGATCGGTGTTGTCACAAAGATAGCATAAAATATGGGCTTTTCGACCCGTTGCGGGGTCAGACGTTGACAGTTCTATTCCTGAAATCACTTCAATACCATGCCTGTCCCCAAAAACCTTAGCTCTGGTTGAACCTGCAAATGTGTCATGATCAGTGACGGCAATAGTAGGAATACCGTGCGTTTTGGCAAGTAGAACAACCTCGTCAATACCAACCGAACCATCCGACATTTTGGTATGACAATGCAAATCTGCGGCCACTCAATCACCTTCCAGTCTTAATCATTCATATTGTTTACAATTACTATTATAGTACAAAATGATGATTTAGGCAAATGCACGCTATTTCAGCAGCTTTTCCGGAGTAAATGAACGCGCAGCCAAGAACCAAAGGATAAGGTCAACAAGAATTACCCCCACTGCAATCATAAGAAGAATAATCGCGTTAAGCTGGAATAACCCTGTGAACTGCCCAACAAAGAGCAGAACAATCGGAAGAACAATGTAACCGGAAGTCTGGAAAGATTCCATATAGCTTTTGCTTCTTCCGGAAACAAGCACCATAAAAATAACGCCAAAGACGGTTATGGCAGGAGCAAGTAAAAGCACCAGTACAAGCCAGTTCCAATTGAGGAAGAAAGGCATTTTTAAAATAATATCACCAATTGAAATGACAATGGAGTAAACGACAAAAGAAATCGCCGTTGAAATTCCGGATAAAATAATGCAGCCCAAAACCTTTGCTTTAAAAATTGATTTCAGGCTCAGCGGTGTTAAAAGCAGAGTCTGAATAGTTCCTCGTTCCTTCTCACCGACAAAGCTGCACGCAGCCGTCACACTCGACGCCATCAGCGGTATCATTAAAAAGAACATGGGACATACGACATTCGTCATAATATAAAACATACTCTGCTGCACCGTGAAACTTTTAAATTCCGGTGGCAGGAGTTTTAGCATCTGGTCCACTCCGTTCATCTGGTCCGCAGGTATAAAGAAAATCATGACAAGGTACATAACAGGAAGAAATACAACCATAATGATTGGCAGAGCAAGCAACGTGTTACGCGCCATTTTTGTGTTCCAGATTTCGCCGAAGTCCTTGTTGACAACAGCCTGTTCGGCTGAAGATACAAATTTCATTGCAATACCCCCTGACGTTCCACATATCCAAAATAGACATCCTCAAGTGTAGGCTTTACGAGCCGTGCTTCAAAAACATCGTGTCCACTTTCAATGACCTTTTTTAACAGCTGCGGCATATCCTGTTCTGTTTTCACTTCTGTCTGCCACCAGCCGTTGTCAGCGGTGAAGCCCTCCAATGTATCCCCTTCGGTTAGGCGGAAACCGGCTTTGATCTGGAGGCCGATGTTTTTGCAGAGTGTGGGAAGATCTCCCGCGGCAAGCAAACTACCCTTTTCAATAATGCCATAGTTTGAACAGATATCCTGTGCGTAACGGAGCTGATGAGTGCACAGAAAAACCGTCGTGCCCGTGTTCTTCGCCAAAGCGGTTATCAGCGCGTTCACGGCTTGTGAGGATTCCGGGTCAAGTCCGCTCGTGGGTTCGTCCAGAAAAAGCACCTGCGGCCTGTTGATTAGGGCGCGAGCCAATGAAAGGCGCTGCTCCATCCCAGTGGAATAAGCGCTCAGTTTTTTGTCGCGTGCATCCCACAAATCAAGTTCTTTGAGTAATTCAGCCCCTCTTTGGTTACAGGCCTCCTTCGACATTCCGAACGCTTGTGCAAAAAACACGAGGTTTTGCATACCGGTTAACTGGCCGTACATTCTGGCTGTTTCCGTCATGACACCGCAAAGGCGATGTACTTCGCACGGGTTTTTCTCCGGTGCCAAATCAAGCACACAGCATTCTCCCTTTGTGGGCTTTAAAAGTCCGGTAAGAAGTTTAACCGTTGTCGTTTTTCCGGCGCCGTTTGGCCCTAAAAAGCCAAATACACCGCCCTGCGGGATGTCCAAATTCAGATCATTTAAAGCGAATATGCGGCCATCATAGGATTTAGTGAGATTTTTAGCACTAATTGCGAACACAAACAGTCACTCCTTTATTCTTACGGTTTCGTATCCATTTTTATCTTGGAAAAGTCGTGAATTTGCTTAATATTTTCGGTAATGCCTCGTTTATCCGCGGCAGCCATGAGTTTGCTGCGGTTTTTCAAAAGCTTTTGCATTTCTTCAACTCCGCCCGGTCCCGCAATACAACCGCCTTCGCAGGCCATACCCTCTACAAAGTCTTCCGGCAGACGCCCGGAATTTAAAATCATTAAGGTTTTTTTGCATTCCGCCGCTCCATTACATTTTACACAGGTGAACGGCGTATCAAAGCCCTCCTCCTCCAATAGAGCGCTAACCGCACCGGAAACTCCGCCGCTTTGCGCGTAGCCTTTGCCCGCAAGACTGCCGTCCTGCTCATTTTCCGCTTCGTCAAGCACATTGACTGCCTTTGCGGTAAACATGGCCTCGAGCTCTTCAAATGTCATTACATAATCAGCGGTATCCTGTATCTTTTGAATTTCAATCTTCTTTGCAATACACGGCCCCACAAACACAACCTTGCAATCGGGATGTTCAGACTTGATGTATCGCACAACCAATGTCATCGGCGAACCAGTACTTGAAATCAGCGGGATTAGCTTCGGAAAATGCTTTTCAATCATCTCGACGAAAGCAGGGCAGCAGGAAGTTGTCATTTTGCTTTTATTTTCAAGTGCTTCCTTAAGTTCATGTGCCTCGTGGTAAGTAGTCGCATCTGCACCAAGGGAAACTTCAAACGCACCCGCGAAACCAAGTTTTTTGATCGCTGATTTAAGCATACCAACATTTGCCAAACCAAAATGGCCCTCGATTGCCGGTGCAAAAACTGCATAAACAGGAGCGTCGCTTCTAATATCATTAATTACATCCACAATACTGGAACGGTCGGTAATCGCACCGAACGGGCAATTCTTTGTGCAGGCTCCGCAGTTAATGCAGCGCGCATAATCAATTGCCGCACGCTGATACTCATCTTTGGTAATCGCCTTAACTGGGCACGCCCTGATGCAGGGACGCATGGTGTCAGAAATAGCATTGTAAGGGCAGGCTGTAGCGCAGCGGCCGCATTCCTTGCACTTAGTCGGGTCAATATAGGCGCCTTTGGGTGTAATGGATATCGCACCGAAGGGACAGGCATTCTGACATTTTTTTGCCAGACAGTGCTGGCAGTTATCCGTGACAGTAAAACGGCTGATTGGGCAGCCCTCACAGGCGGCCGGAAGAACAGCTACAATATCCCCGTCACTCTGCCCCGGCAGATTTTTACCCCTTGCCGAAACAAGGCGTTCCCTGATGATTTCCCGCTCACGGTAAATACAGCAGCGAAAAGCCGGCAGCGGCCCGGGAATAATATCGTAAGGGATTTTGTCAAGATTCTCCTCAAGTGTTCCTTCATACGCGTATTTTGCCACTTGAGTAAGAACCTCATATTTCAGCTGTTTTGCGTCATTATCGTATTGCATGAATAATTATCCTCATTTTAATAATAAAATTTTTCTACTTTTTTTCCCAGTTGCTGCATGATATCACAAAGCTCATCAATCAGCTTTATTTTGATACTAAGGTCGGCAGGGAGCCCCGGGTTCTGATGTGCAGGATTAATAGCTTTTCCAATAAAAGCTTTCAGGTCGGTACAGTCCTCCAAAAGTATCTTTGCAATCATTGCGGCACCGTTCGGTTCGTCCAAATCGCGGAAGTAATAGGAGTCCGCTTCGCGGAAAAGGTACTTTTTTAGAATTTCCACTGTTTTACTTAAGGTTAAAACCCCTTCGGTCACAAGGTCAAGCCCGTCAATTTTACCGATTGGCGGAAGATCCGGATCCGTGTAACTGATGGAGGTTTCTATTTTGCGGTTCAGTACTCTGGCGGCAATATTTGCGCTCGTACCGCCGCAGATAATCCGTTTACCCGGGGAAGTCATAAAGTCATGAACCATGCGGTTGTCATCTTCCACATGAACCGGAGGACCGGAAAACAGGTTGACCACACTGCGATGCGCAATTTTTAAAATCAAATCTGTTGAGTCGTCCCCCGGTTTGTCAAGGTAAAGCTCATTAACAGCCTGTGACAGGGAAACCGCGAGCCGCGGAGCAGATGTTTCTTTTAATGTCGTCTTTGCAAGCCACGCGGAAACATTGCCCCAATTCCAGCCGAAATTGAGTGCCTGCCCCACTCCGGCATAAATAACGCCGTCGCTCACAAGCGCAAGCACGTCGCCGGGCTGAACGGTAAAACGGCTTTCAGTAACCGTCTTTCCGGCACAGTCCTTCACTTCAGAAAAATCCTCCAAATCAATGACCTTACCGTTGCGTACAAAGATGCAGGGAGGATTATCGAATTCAACAAGAAAAACGTCGCCGTTATCCTTAATTTTAATAATACTGAAAGTGGAATAGGCCAATTGACGCACGTTACAAACTGGCAGCGTTTTGGCGATGGTGTCCACTGCTTCCTCAACAGTTGCACCTTCGTCAAGCATTGTGGAGAGGATGCTGCTGGTCAGGGTGGAAAGGATATTGGCTTTCACCCCGCTGCCGAGTCCGTCCGCTAAAACAGCAATGGTAGCATCCTCTGTGCGCGAAATCGCTATTTTATCACCGCAAAGCTCCTCACCGTGCTTGTTAAGACTTCGGTATGCAATGTCAACGTGCATTTTCATTATTCATCACCGTCAAATACAATCATATTTTTAAGCTTCGTAAGGGTCACTTTTGTTTCAGCAGTGGTTTCACCAAGCAGGCTTGCAATTTGCTGTGCTGCAACCATTTGTTTATTGATTACTTTTTGCGCCATCTCTATGGTCTCATTCCTAAGTATGTACTTATTCTCAAGATCGGCTTCGTCCTGAGTGATATCTTTAAAGATACCCATCGCAATTTCTTCCTTTGCGATGTATACAATCGTCTGCATCGTTGTAATTCCGTATTCCTTGTAATGCACTTTTTTGTCTGTGATGGACTGTTTGGAATCAAACGCAAACTGAAAGTCAGAAGAATCTATGATTTCAAAGATGCATTTTTGCAGTGCTTCACGGCGCGTTACTTTGAACGCATTTTCAGCAGCTGCGTTAAATTCTATAATGTTTAAATCTTTATCAACAATAATCGTGATGTTGGGCGTTTCAGTCAATACATAATTAGAGAGCGATTCGGCGCGCTCTTTCATGTACGGCATGCACATGGTAAGTTCGGCCTTCCCCTGATAAACGGCAACCGCCTTGTCACGGCAGGTCGGATAACCGCAGGAGCCGCAATTAAGCTCATCTGCCGGAGATTCCTTTCCGATTTTCAAAAGGATGGAGCGAATCGTCTCTTCGTCAGGAATATCTTCCTTGGCAGAACGATCAACAAACTGCATTCCCATCGGAATCTGTTCCGGTAAACGGGGATATTCCTCACAGTCCTCATCTGCATATTGCTTGATTTTCACTGCATTGGAAAAGCGGGAAACGGAATCTTTAATCGCTACAGGGCCGTTGATGCAGCTGCCTCTGCACATATTGATTTCGATAACACAATGATTCAGCTCACCGCGCTCCATCGCCCTGCAAAAATCAATGCATTCAGCAGAACCGCTGACACTGAGCATTTTCCAGCCGCTCGTATCCCCCATCGACTCCAGTGACGCAAGAATACCCTGTGCAACCGGATACATACGCAGTATTTTGGAACTGGAATTGAGGAACGACGCAGGCTGTGCGTCATCTATAACAATATTTTCCTCTTTGAGCCACTTTTCCAGATCATCAAAAGTAAGAACAGCATCAACATCATTGTTATGTCGTATGTCGGCGGCCTCATCAATTTTCGCAATACACGGGCCGACAAAAACAACTCGTACGCCGTGGCCAAAGCTCTGTTTTAACAGCCTGGCATGAGCAATCATGGGTGAAACCACGGGCGCCATCTGGCCGACAAGGGACGGGTAATATAGCTCTATCAGCCTGTTTACCGATGGGCAGCAGGTGGTAATAATATTTTTCATCTTGTTTTCCTGCATCAGCCTGTGGTATTCCGCGGTCACATAAGCCGCGCCCATGCTGGTTTCGGCCACACCATAGAAGCCAAGCGCCTTTAATGCGCCGGCGAATTTTTTAACATCGTCAAAATCAAAAGAAGCATAGTAAGACGGCGCTACTGAAAGGATGACCTTTTCGCCCTTTTGAATGAATTCCTTTACAATTGCAACATCGCTGGTGAGTGTTTTTGCATTTTGCGGGCACTGTTCAAGGCAAGTGCCGCATAAGACACAGTCCCTGTCGATAATTTGAGCCTGCGCATTTTCAAATTTTATGGATTTAACCGGACAAACCTTAACGCATTTATAGCAATTTTTACAGTTTGCCGCTTTTAGACCGATAATCCCCATCTGATTTCACTCATTTCCGCTTATTTTAATTTAATCTTTTCAATATTTCATTGTTAAAAAATGGTTCAACTTCCACAGGAGTAACATTAAAGCGCTCGTCGTCAATACAAAGACATACGCCATTTTTTGAACATTCACCCATGCAAAACGAACCCTTGAGTGTGATCTGGTCGCCGAGGTGATCCAATGAAATAAGCCGCTCAAGGATTTTGATGACGTCGCGTGAACCTTTTAAGTGACAGGAGCTGCCAATACAAATTGTTATTTCCAAAGATATCATCCCTTTCTGATGTGAACAGCGAGAAGAACGTTGTTAATTATTTAACATAAAATGATTATACCATTGATTGCAGCTGGTGGCAAGAGTGTTCGCAAGAAATTAAGAGCAATATCACCTAATAAATGTGCTTTTATTTGTAAATAATTCCGGTTGACACGAACCAGTTGTTTTATATTATAAGATTTTTCGCAGTAATTTTCAATAAAAATCGAAATTTTGAGTAAACTCTATAAAAATGGCGCGTCATATGACGCGCCATAAGCTATATTTGCGTTAAGCTTATTCCAAGTTTAATTTTCTTTGCAGCATCCAGTTGGTAAGAATATAATATAATGCGCCAAAAAAGAGCGTGTAAAGAATCATCCAGAGCATTACAAGCTGCACCGCACCGATTTGCGCGGACATTGTGGCTCGATTTAGGGATTCAAAATAACGCTGAAAAGTTCCCCCAAACGAAGTAATGATAACGGACGCGACAATCTGCTCAATAATTCCAAAACCAAGATATGCGCCCAAACCGGCCAAAAGCTTATGTTTTGAACTCATATTGCCAATCGTGATGGCGGCATAGATCGTAACAATACTGCCAAGTGTGGCGATAATAACAAGCACAATTCCTTCCAGCAGAATTACATATCCACTCGCTCCAAGGCTGTTAAACGCAGGAACGGCCTGTGCTAAGAATTCATGAATACCCTGAATCGTTTTTTCGTTCACCGCCATGACAAAAATGGCAATAAACGACACAATCACACTCAGGAGCGACCACATCAGACTTACAATCATTTTTGAGTCAATGTGTGCGTGCGCCTTTACCGGCAGAGTAAATGAGAGGTAGCCTTCATCGGTAAGCAGATTTTTATTGAACCGCTGTATGGTTACAATCAAAGTCATTACACAAATGCCCACAATAATCACTACAAAAACCGACATCGCAATAATCTGCGGGATTCGCAGATAATCGGCATTGACCGCCATAAAGAATTTGTTAAGCAAAGCAAAAACAATAAGCAGTGCGTACATAGGCAGGAAAGTTCTTGAGGTTGCCTTGATTTCGTATTTTAAAAGTTTTCCTAACATTTGAATACCTCCCTGAACAACGTGTCTACGCTCTTGTTCTCATGCTCACGAATATCGTCGACCGTGGAGGTCAGTACGATGCTGCCTTTATTAATGAAGATAATCCCATCCAATATTTTCTCAACATCGGAAATAAGGTGCGTTGAAATGATAATGGACGCATTTTCGTTGTAATTGCCGATGATCGTATCCAGGATATAATCTCTTGCGGCAGGGTCAACACCGCCGATTGGCTCATCCAAAAGATAAAGTTCAGCTTCGCGGCTCATGACCAAAATCAGCTGTACCTTTTCTTTTGTTCCTTTACTCATTGTCTTGAGCCTTTGAGCAGGATCAACGCCCAGTTTTTTCAGCATCTCGTATGCTTTTTGCTTATTGAAATTTTCATAAAAATCGCAGAAAAATTCAATCATGTTGTTAACGGTCATCCAGTCATTCAAGTAGGTACGCTCCGGCAAATAGGAAACAATTTTCTTTGTTTCAATTCCCGGTTCCATCCCGTTAATTAAAATTTTACCGCTGGTTGGTGTAATAAGGCCGTTGGCCAGTTTGATCAAGGTACTTTTGCCGCTGCCGTTCGGGCCGAGCAGGCCAACAATCTTCCCCCTCGGCACAGTCAAATTGACTGAGTTCAGCGCCAGACAACCCGGGAAAAATTTCACCAGATTTTGGCACTCCAAAATGTTCTCCATTATTTTTCCTCCTCCGCTGTATTCTCAATAAGAGAAATGGTCTGATTTCTGTCGTAACCCAAATTGCTCATGTTTTCAATGAATTCATTAATCAACCCCATTGCCAAGCTGTTTTTTGTCTTCATAATTTTTTCCACGTCCTCTGTTACAAATCTGCCGCTTGTGCGCTGCGAAAATAACAAACCGTCGTTTTCAAGCTGTGCAAGTGCGCGCTGCATTGTGTTCGGGTTAACCGAAGCGTCGCCGGCCAGGTCGCGGACGGACGGCAGCTTAGCGCCGGCAGGATATATTCCCGATACAATCATTAATTCAATCTGTTCAATTAACTGTGAATAAATCGGCCGATCGGATTTTAAATTCCACATTAATACTTCACCTCCGTTTGTGTCACTGTACTAACTTATTAATACAATAATACATCATATAATTTATTTGTCAATAGCATTTTAAAAATAATATGATAATCTTTGAGCCCATCTGCCCATTAATTAATTTCCTGACGCTTGAAAAGAAAAAGACCAAGGGGCACAAATAAAGCAATATGTGCCAGCGCTATCCACACGGCGGTCAGCAATTGAGCCTGCGTGCCTCTTGCAATCACTTGGGTTTGCGTCAAAAGCATTGCGTATTCTGCGTTGGAAAAAATATGATTCGCAAGTTTAAGCAGCTTAAACACCATAACAGGTATCACCAACATTCCAAAATAGGCGAAGGTAAAAAGTGTATTCCGTTTAACAACAGCTGCGAGTAATGTGCCCATCGCAATTGCTGCGATATACAGAAGAAGTGCCACTGAAATTCTCAAGAAGATATCCGGCATCAGTGAAGATGTAAATCCTTCACCCGCCTTCAAAAATAACAAACCGCTTACAAAAAAAGCGCCGAGGGTGACTGCCGCGACCGCTGCCGCAATAATAACTGCTGAAATATTTTTCGCAAGATAGAGCTTGCTGCGCGATATCCCGAACGAAATGGTATTTTTCAAGGTATGCTCTTTGTTCTCTTCTGCGGTTACAATATCAACAAACATTGATACAAGAAAAAGAGGAAACATTAAAAAACTCAACGCACTTCCAAAAGCCACTTCCCTCGGAGCACCCGCATAGGCAAACAGAACATTATATGAAATAGCTGCGGCAGCCATCACGCCCATAAAAATATAAAGATACATTCTGTGAAACGCCTTATACAAATCAGCTCTTATCAAGTTAAACATTATGAATTCCTCCCACCAGTTCGATAAAATATTCTTCAAGATTCAAGCCCGATTGATTCACATTGGAGACCATTACATTGTTTTTTATAAAGGCCTGCACTAAAATCTCAGGGGTATCCAAAAATCCTTCAATTTGTATTTCATTTGCATTAAGAATGTGAAAATTGTTGCAAGAAAATTCATTTTTTAATATATCTGCGGCCTTGTTCGGATCGCTCACTTTGATGATAAGGGAGCGTTTGCACTTTTCCTCCAGCATCCCAGCGGATATGTGTTCAACCATTCTTCCATTGTTAATAAAACCATACGTTGTTGCAATTTGTGATAATTCGCCTAAGATGTGACTTGAGATTAATACCGTAGTATTTCTTTCGTGATTCAGCTTTAATATCATTTCACGAAATTCCGCCATTCCCATTGGATCAAGTCCATTGATTGGCTCGTCCAAAATCAACAGTTCCGGGTCACCCATGATTGCCAAAGCAAGGCCAAGGCGCTGTTTCATTCCCAGTGAAAAATTTTTAAAGCGCTTTTTTCCAGTATCGGAAAGTCCAACAAACTGCAGTGATTCTTTCACACAGTTTTTATTTGTAATCCCCCTTTGGATTCGGTAATATTCCAGATTCTTTTCGGCGGAAAGATACGGAAAAAATCCCGGCGTTTCAATAATAGATCCTGTACGCGAACGTACTCTGTCAAGTTCTCTTTGAGATTTCTGTGAAAACAGCTGCAGTTCGCCGGAAGTCGGCACCATAAGACCGCTGACCATTTTCAACAGTGTTGTCTTACCCGCGCCGTTTTTTCCAACCAATCCGTAAATTTCACCCCGGTTCACCTCAATGTCCATTCTGTCCACGGCAGCAAAATTGCCGTATTGTTTTGTGATCGTTTTTGTTTTAATAATTGCCTCAGCCAATTTCAATTCCTCCATTTGTATTATTGTATTGTTGTACTAATTGCGTAATACAATAATACACCTTATTGCTGATTTGTCAATACCTATTTACAAAATAATTCAATTTAAATATAAAAAGGCGCCGAGGATTTCTCCTTCGGCGCAAAAAAGCAATTCTAATATTCATAAGATGTATCTTATGATTTTCCATGTACGCTGGAAGTTCCCTTTTCCCGTAAATAAGTGCTCTCGAGGTCGGCAAGATGCAGTTTAACGGCAATTGGGTACTTCTGCCATGCCTGCCCGATTGAGAAGCTGCCGCCTTTGACGGATTCGTCGAAGCCACCCATATGCCAGCGGATAGCAATCGCCTCGCTGGTTTTTAAGCGCATAAAGCGCTCAATTAAATATACGGATTTTTCTCCGTGTCCGTATGGATAACTGTCCTCAATGGAATAATACGGACGTTTTTCCCACGCACCGGTCTCCTCATTTTTTACATTGCGCGTACTTTCTTTGTAAAACTGTGCCTTGCATACATCATGCAAAAGGCCGCAGATTGCAAAGCTTTCTTCGCTGTCCGTATCGGCGGCAAAGTGCTTTTCCATCATGACACGGTAAACGCTGACGCTGTGCTGTACCAGTCCGCCAAGACAGGCGCAGTGAAATTTTGTGCTGGCGGGCGCTGTAAAAAAGTCGGTCGTTTTCAACCATTCAAGAAGTTCTGCACTGCCTGCACGCGTAATTTTTGTCTTGTATATTTCTTCAAATTCCTCTTTGTAACCCATCAAAAAGCCCCCATATATAATATAAATCGATTATATCACATATATAGGAGCTTTCATAGCAACAAATGCCTGTTGATTAGAATTGGCGGGTAAAAATATCACTGTTTTCAATCAAGCTTTCGACTGTTTCAAAACCTAACCGATGTAAAAGCTCAATCACATACGGATTGTCAATTGGGGTGGGATACGCCGCTTCTTCTCCGTATTTATTTACATTTTCGCACCCCTCTTCACGGGGAATCAATGCTTTCGGACCGCCGACACAGCCGCCGACACAGCCCATCCCCTCCAAAAAATTCGCGTTGCTTTTGCCTTCCAATAAGTTGTTAATCATTGCCTTGCAGGCGGGAACCCCATCGGCCTGACTGGCGCGCACTGTAATTTTACGGTCAGGGCTAATCCGCTTCACCGTGCTTTGAACCGCTTCGCTGACTCCGCCGCTTCTGGCATAAATTCGGCCGGCGCGTGAGGAATGGTCGCGTTCGTCTTCCGGCAATTCAGCAAGATTGATTTTAGCAAACTCAAAAACATCCTGCATTTCTTGGAAAGTGAGCACAAAGTCGGTGGAGGAAGCAATGTCCGGTTCACGTGCTTCTGCCTTTTTAGCAATGCACGGGCCTATAAAGATGGTAACAGCGTCTGGGTAAAGCTGTTTAATCGCGCGTCCACAGGCCGCCATTGGCGAAACAGAGCCCGGAACATGGGGCATTAACTCATGATACACCTTACGGATCATTGCAATCCAGATGGGACAACAGCAGCTTGTAAGCTGAAAATCACTTTCCTTAACAATATTCTTATTAAACTCAAGCGCTTCTTTGAGGGTTAGAATATCTGCAAAAAGAGCAACCTCCAGCATTCCGGCAAAGCCGAGCCTTTTAAAGGCGGTGCGAAGCTTTCCGGGAGTGACATCGGCGCTGAACTGACTGATAAACGCAGGTGCTATCATTGCATAAACCGGAGCCTTTGAGGACTGCACCGCAGCAAGGGCCGGTAAAATATCACGGCTGGCGGTCAGCTTTTTTGCACTGCAGCTTTCAATACAAGCGGAACAACCGGTACACAGGTCTTTATTTATTTGGACGTTACCCTTTTCATCCCTGCTAATAGCGTCAAAAATACATTTTCCCTCACATGGCGCCTGCGGGTTGTCGGAACAGTTGCACTCGCCAAGGCGCCATACCGGTGCGTATTGATCCGGGTTTAACAGGCAATCCAGATGATGGGGATCAAATTCTTCCTGTCTGATTTTTTCAAGCTCCTGCGAACCTTTGTGTTCAACAGAAGCCTTTACCAATCTGTTATATAGTTCATTAAATGTAGTCATTTTTCTATTTCCCTTCTTTGCGTTAGTGTTCACACCACTTGCAGTTTCATTCAAATATATATTATTCGACTTCTTTGCACTGATTTTATAATACCATAATTTCCCGCCTAATAAAAGAAAAATGCTCGGCAAACCGAAAGTGTAACCCTTTTTAAACCCTTTATATTTATTTTGTATGTTTACCGCTAATTTCAATCCGGTAATCAAGTCATACTGCCGTTACTGTAAAATATTACCTGTAAATATATAAATTGATTTCCCGATATATTGGTTATAAATGTTTTTTATTCTACGGGTACCTCCCATCAGGCACCCTTTTTATATATTCAGTTTCTGACTTATCACTATTAAAATGGAGAATGAGCAGATTTATTCCGCACTCGAAAAATTTTCAGGCAGTACAAGTAACAATTGGAGGGACTATAATAATGAAAAATATCAAAAATATGAAAATCGGAAAAATGTTAATAATTGCGTTTCTTATCGTAGCAGTAATTTCCGGCATCGGAAGCGTTGTCGGGCTTGTTGTGGTGACCGACACAAACACCAACTATTCAAATGCTTTGTTAAATTATGGATTTGCTCAGGGTGATGTGGGACGTCTGAGTTCAGAATTTAATAACAGCCGCGCAATTATAAGAGATGTTATTATTAATACCGATACCACCGAAATTAAAGCCGTATCTGACAAACTGGACCAATCGATGACGAACATGGACCAGGATTTAGTGACTGTACAAAAAACATTGGTAGACGAAAAAGAAACAGCTTACTATAATACCATTAAGGACAACCTTACGGCGTATAAGGATTTAAAGGAGCGTGTGACGGCACTCGCCATCCAAAATAAAAACACTGAAGCACACACCCTTTTAATAACCGATGGCGCGACGATATTGGAAAAAATAAGCACATCAATCGATTCTCTGCAGAATTTGAAGACAACGACCGGTAAAGACCTTTCAATAAGCCTTGCTGCAGAGGCAAGCCAAGCAACCGTAATTATTCTGGTGGTCATCTTGCTTGCCCTACTCCTTTCGATCGGTATTGCCGTCAAGATTTCGCGCGATATCAGCAAGCCTGTAACGGAGATGGCCGAGGCAGCGAAAAGAATGGCCCAGGGAGATTTAAATGTTCAGGTTAATGTTGGCTCGAAAAATGAAATAGGTCAGCTGAGCGCCTCTTTCTCTGAGACTATTGTCTCTCTTAAATCATACATATCAGACATTAAAACCGCACTCGCCCAAATGGCTGAAGGCGACCTGAATATCCAAATTGATACAGAATTTAAAGGAGATTTTATTGAGCTTAAAGACTCACTCCTTGGTATTTCATTTTCACTGAATGACACACTTACTCGTATTAATCAAGCATCTGAACAGGTTTCATCGGGATCTGAACAAGTATCCGATGGAGCCCAAGCACTGGCACAGGGCGCGACGGAACAGGCAAGTTCTATTCAAGAGCTTTCCGCATCAATCACTGAAATATCCATGCAAGTAAAGGAAAACGCTACCCACGCATCCAAAGCAAACATCAGTGTGAACAACGTTAGCGATGAAATAACGATCAGCAATAAACATATGGATGAAATGATTGTCGCTATGTCGCAAATTAATGAATCATCCAGTAAAATCGGAAAAATTATTAAAACTATTGAAGATATCGCTTTCCAAACAAATATACTCGCATTAAATGCGGCTGTTGAAGCAGCAAGAGCTGGTGCTGCAGGAAAAGGGTTCGCCGTTGTTGCTGATGAAGTAAGAAATCTGGCCAGCAAAAGCGCAGATGCGGCAAAAGATACTACTGCTTTGATTGAAAATTCTATGATTCAAGTCGAAAACGGAACAAAAATCATGGATGAAACCGCAAAATCATTACTTCGAGTCGTTGAGACTACAAAGTCTGTTTCCAGTTCAGTGGAGCAAATTTCACAAGCTTCAAACCAGCAGGCAGACTCTATCGGGCAGGTTACACTGGGAGTTGATCAGATTTCAAGTGTAGTCCAAAACAATTCCGCTACAGCTGAAGAAAGTGCCGCTGCAAGCGAAGAACTGTCCGGACAAGCTCAATCTTTAAAAATCTTAGTTGGAAAATTCAAACTTAGAAACCAAACAAATCAGGCGAATTACAGCAAACCGATTGTAGCAAAAGAAAGGCTGCCAGAACAGCATTCAATTGGCGATAAATATTAATTCATTTACCAATTAACAGATTACTTTTCATTTTTATCAACAAAATCCCCTTGCATCATGCGAATGCAAGGGGATTTTACATTTAGCAATACAAATAAAAAATCTCCCGTCATTACAAACGAGAGATTTGGAGCTACTGGTCAGAATCGAACTGACAACCTGCTCATTACGAATGAGCTGCTCTACCATTGAGCCACAGTAGCATGGGTATATGCAACCTGTTTATTATACAAAAACAAAACGCTTACGTCAAGAGTTTATTTTATAAAATATATACCGATAATATGAATTGTTAGTGAATAATCGTCACTTAATTATCGTAATATACGAAAAAAAATATATAATTCTTATTATATAAAAAAATTTTTTGTTTATTTCTTGAAAAGGTGGTGTGAGCTATTATAGAAAAGATTCGCATTAATGAAAGACTGCGTGAACTGCGCGTCAAGAGTGGCTACACTCAAGTTCAAATTGCAAAAATATTAAATATTGACCGCTCAACCTACTCCTACTATGAAATAGGCAAGACGACTCCAGATATTTCGGTACTGATAACGCTCTCAAAAGTATTTAATATTCCGATTAATGATATGCTCGCCGACGAAGGCACACCTGAGGCAGTAGCCGATAGCGGTTCAAAGTCAAATTTTTCATACAGTAAAAAAAACACAAGTCACATTTATGAACTTTCCGACAATGAAAAGGCCCTTGTTGGTGCTTATCGAGCTTGTACTGTTGAGCAGCAAAAAAAACTTTTAACTTATATCAATGAGAAAGTTCTCAAAAATACCACGAATTGACATATTAAGATTGAAAGAACTACGTTGATGTGTTAAAATTATAATATTGATTCTGTATGTTAAGTCAAAGCGAAGCCTGCTCCGGCAAGAAGGAGCGTGTTTGCTTTGGCTTTTTTGTAAAAAAGCGGATATATTCTGCAGGAGGTGCTTGTTATGGATTTTGATGCTTTTACAGGAGGAGTTGAGCCGGGCGGACTCAGAAATAAGAATGAAATACGCATATTAATCTGTTACTTGCTGTCAAGTGTTAATGCTCCGCTTTCAAAAAGTGATATTTTAAACATCATTCAGGACAACGGGCTGGCAAACTATTTTGAAGTAACTGATGCGCTTGCCGAGTTGACAGAAAAAGGAAACGTGATTACAAGCGGCGAAAAAAACGAACTTTGTTCAGTGAGTGAAACCGCGCGTATGATCGCCAAGCAACTTGATACGGCGCTTCCACCAGTGGTGCGCGACAAAGCTGTCGCCGCCGCAATTAATTTGCTGGCGAAAGCAAAGAGAGAAAATGAAAACCAAGTGGAGATTGTAAAAACTGCGCGTGGCTACAATGTAATATGCCATATTTCAGGTGGGGATATGGACTTAATGAATTTTACTTTATATGTGCCCGACCTTTATCAGGCAAACATGGTAAAACGCAATTTTCATCGTTCACCACAGGACGTATACAGTATGATGCTTGCACTTGTTACCGGCAACAGCGATATGGCCTCCACAATTTTAAAACAGAACGGAACTTCAAACAAAAAACAATGATTTCAGTTCTCATAAACATACTCAAACTAAAGCGCCCGCATGTTCGGCTTATTCACAGCCAAACATGCGGGCGTTTTGCAGTAGTTACTGACTAATCCATAGCAGCAGCTCAGGCTTCGCAATGACAATAATAATTCATTGCTGAGCTTCCAGCTCCAACTCCTGCTTTTCCTTGTAGTGATGTGCCTGTTCCAGCATCATATCTTTCACTTTCATAAGTCGAATCTGCGTACTGCGCTCATTTTCGTCGAGCTTCATTGTAATATAGTGAATATTTTCCTGCATTTCCGGGATTAAAACATGTTCCAGTGCATTGACACGACGGCGAGTTTTTTCAATTTCAGCTGCAAGAAGCTGACAGGCTTTTTCGCATTCGGCCAAACGGAGCATATCCGGCAGTAGGTCGGCCAGAGATTTCACAGCCGAATCAAGGTCACCGGATGTAAAAGCGTATCCGTAAGAATAAATATCATTTGCATCGGATGTTCTTGTTTTATAATGATATTTTGGTATTTCCACACTCATCACATTTTGGGTTTCAACTTCCAGAGTAACTTCCTGTTTGGGCGTCATGAGTGCCACATGGATAACCTCGTCCGGCATCACAGAACGTGCCAGCACAAAATTTCGGTTGGCCTGCGTAATTCCATACTCCACTTTCTCGCGAAGTGACTTGTTTTCACGCACAAGGTCAAGAAAACGGCGCATCAGTTCATCCCGCTTATCTTTCAACAGTTTATGCCCGCGAATTGCCGTAACCAACTTTTTTTTCAACCGGGTCAGTTCCATTCGTGTGGGATTTACATGAGCAGTTGCCAAAAGCAATCCCTCCTTTGAGAACGTTATCTTGCGTCATGCGTTTATTTGCCGTAGTATTGGTCGAGAAATTCATCTTTAATTCTCTTTAATTCACTACGTGGGAGAATGGACAAAAGTTTCCAACCGATAGAAAGCGTTTCTTCAATATCACGATTGGTATGATAACCCTGAGAGACATATTCCTTTTCAAACGCATCAGAAAATTTTGCGTACAGAAGATCAATATCAGTCAGAGCGGCCTCGCCCAGAATCACCATGAGTTCTTTGGCTTCTTTTCCGCGCGCATAAGCCGCAAACAGCTGGTTCATGGTGTTGGCATGGTCAGCACGCGTCTTACCTTCGCCGATTCCTTTATCTTTTAATCTGGATAGGGATGGTAGCACATCAATAGGCGGTGTAACCCCCTTGCGGTAAAGCTCACGACTAAGAATAATCTGTCCTTCTGTGATGTAACCGGTAAGGTCTGGAATCGGGTGTGTTTTGTCGTCTTCCGGCATGGTTAAAATAGGGATCATTGTAATACTGCCGGGCTTTCCTTTTTGCCTGCCCGCACGTTCATATAAAGAAGCAAGGTCGGTGTACATATAACCCGGATATCCGCGGCGCCCAGGCACTTCTTTACGAGCCGCTGAAACTTCGCGTAAAGCATCAGCATAATTGGTAATGTCAGTCATGATAACCAGAACGTGCATACCCTTTTCAAAAGCAAGGTATTCTGCAGCGGTCAGTGCCATTCTGGGCGTTGCAATCCGTTCCACGGCAGGATCGTTTGCAAGATTGACAAACAGGACCGCACGGTCGATTGCGCCTGTTTCGCGAAAACTTTCGATAAAGAAATTCGACTCCTCAAACGTGATGCCCATCGCAGCAAAAACCACGGCAAACGGTTCGGAAGTACCACGTACCTTTGCCTGCCGGGCTATTTGTGCCGCCAAATCGGCGTGGGGCAAGCCGCTTGCAGAAAAGATCGGCAGCTTTTGTCCGCGGACAAGGGTATTCAACCCGTCAATTGCGGAAACCCCGGTTTGTATGAATTCCTGCGGATAATTTCTGGCTACGGGGTTCATCGGAAGTCCATTGATGTCCATGCGGCATTCCGGCAAAATTTCCGGTCCGCCGTCGATTGGGCGACCAAGCCCGTCAAACACACGGCTAAGCATATCCTGCGACACGCCCAGTTCCATACTGCGGCCAAGAAATCGCACCTTGCTGTTGCTCAGGTTAATTCCGGTTGAACTTTCAAACAGCTGCACCAGAGCATTTCCGCCATCTATTTCAAGCACCTTACAGCGGCGCTTGTCTCCGTTGGCAAGTTCAATTTCGCCCAGTTCGTTATAATTTACATCTTCTACGCCCTGAACCAGCATCAGAGGGCCTGCTACTTCCTGTATCGTTCTATATTCTTTTGGCATCAGTAGTCCTCCTTCTGCTCAAGGTCTTGAATTTCTTTTTTCATGGTCTGAATAATCTCATCATACTCCTGTTTCATTTGATCGGCAGGCACGTATTTAAAACGGCCGATTCGTTCGCGAACAGGAAGGGTAACCAGTTTTTCAACAAGAACGCTCCGCCCGAGCGCTTCGCTGCATTCCTGATAAAAGTCAATCACCAGTTTCATCATAGTGTATTGTTTTTCCAGAGGTGTGTAGGTATCCGTTTCATGGAAGGCATCCTGATGCAGAAAATCTTCACGGATGGATCGGGCTGCTTCCAGTTTCAAACGGTCCGGAGCGGAAAGCGCATCCATTCCGACCAGCTTCACAATTTCTTGTAATTCGGATTCTTCCTGAAGAAGGCGCATAATTTGGCTGCGGCATTCCATCCAGTCCGGGTGCACATGGGAGTTGAACCATTTTTCCATGGTATCCACATACAGGGAGTAGCTGGTCAGCCAGTTGACCGCCGGGAAATGCCTGCGGTATGCGAGTCCGGAGTCAAGACTCCAGAATACTTTTACAATACGGAGAGTTGCCTGAGAAACAGGCTCTGAAATGTCTCCGCCGGGGGGTGAAACAGCTCCGATTACAGAGAGTGCACCCTCCCTTGGCGTACTGCCGAGGGAACGAACTCGTCCTGCACGTTCATAGAACTGTGCCAGACGGCTGCCAAGATAAGCCGGATAGCCTTCTTCACCGGGCATCTCTTCCAGACGTCCCGACATTTCACGGAGCGCTTCCGCCCAGCGTGAAGTGGAGTCTGCCATAAGTGCCACAGAATAGCCCATATCGCGGAAATATTCCGCAATGGTTATTCCTGTATAGATGGAGGCTTCTCGTGCGGCAACCGGCATGTCAGAGGTGTTTGCAATCAGAACGGTGCGTTCCATCAGTGAATACCCTGTTTTCGGGTCTTTCAACTCCGGAAATTCATTCAAAACGTCCGTCATTTCATTGCCGCGTTCTCCACAGCCAATATAAATAACAATATCCGCTTCCGCCCATTTGGCAAGCTGGTGCTGCACCACGGTTTTTCCACTTCCAAACGGTCCGGGGACAGCCGCCACGCCGCCCTTAGCGATTGGGAAAAGAGCGTCAATGACGCGCTGACCGGTAACAAGCGGCATTTCGGGGGAAAGCTTTTCACGATATGGTCTTCCAACGCGAACCGGCCATTTCTGCATAAGGGACAAGTGGTGCTCTGTGCCGTCTGACTCACGCACGGTGGCGACTGTGTCCGTTATGGTGTAGTCCCCTTCCGCAATGGATGAAACGGTTCCGCTCACTCCATTAGCAACCATAATACTGTGTACCACGATTTCCGTTTCCTGTACGGTTCCGATGATATCACCGGATTCAACGATTTCCCCTTCGTGAACACACGGAACAAAATGCCATTTTACATCCCGTTTCAGCGCAGGAATTTCCACGCCGCGGTGCAAATTATTACCGGAGGCTTTCATAATATCATCCAGCGGACGCTGGATACCGTCGAAAATACTGCCTATTAGTCCGGGCCCAAGTTCCACACTCAAAGGATAGCCGGTGGATTCCACCGGTTCACCCGGGCCTAAGCCTGAGGTCTCCTCATAAACCTGAATGGATGCTCTGTCCCCGTGCATTTCTATGATTTCGCCGATAAGCCGCTGACTGCTAACGCGCACAACGTCAAACATATTGGCGTCGCGCATACCTTCTGCAATAACCAGCGGGCCGGCGACCTTGCGAATTGTGCCTTTACTCATATTGTCACCTGCTCTTTTCGTTTTCACCGTTAAAGATAATATCGGAACCAACGGCCTGTTCCACAGATTTGCGCACATGTGCAATTCCTGCGCCCGTGTTGCCTGAAATGCCGGGAATCAGAATAATTGCGGGAGACCGCAGTGTGCGGTACCCTTCAACTTCCTGTTCCAATACGGCGGCGAGCGCTTCTGTCATATAAATAACCGCGTAGCCGCTTTCTGCCAACTTGCGAAGTCTTTTCGCTGCCTCGGCAGGATTGTCAGCCGGGTAAATATCAAGTCCAAGGGCTGCAAACCCGTAAATGCTGTCACGGTCGCCCATCACTGCAATTTTATACATACGATTCCCTCAGCCTTTCCCGCACGGATTGTTCCGGCAGATGATTTCGTTTGGCGGAAAGAATCATACGTACCGCCCGAATTTCACTTTCTCTCGCAAGAAGGTACGCTGCCAATGGGCCGATGGTCAGCGGATTATATTTTTGAGGTCGGATGGCGCGCATGATCCGGTTGTCGCACCAGCGTTCAAAAGCGGAAACCGATTCTTTCAAAGGTTCTTCGGCATCTGCGTAGCCGGTGGAACGCAGATATTCAAGTATTTTATCCTGACCCTGTGCCGCGGCCTGTGCCAGCTCCTTCACATCAATGGAATCACAGGGAGCCAGTGCGCGAAGAATCACCTGCAGCGATTTTCCGGTTGCGCAGGAACGAACCGCAATTTTTATATCTGTAGAGGCAACCGTCAGTTCAGCGTATTCCCGGATGAGCTCATTTTTGGAAGCTTTTCCGGCGCGATATACCGCCAGTAAAGATGCACGATCCAGAATAAAATCACAAAGCTGCCCGTCACCGGTATGAAGCAGTGTATCAAACGCTTCCTGTGCAGGCTCACGCATCGGTTCCGGCAGAAGGGAATAGTCGCGTTCACGGATGGCTTGCAAAATCGTTTGCGAGTCCACCGTTCCCCCACTTAAAAAAATCTGTTCCGTATCCGAATCGGAGTATATCGCCTTGATTGCTGCTTTTAAATTGTGGTAATCGTTCGGATATAAAAACACGAAAAAGACGGACAAATCATCCAGCAGTTCCCTTAACAGAACCCATGTTTTCTCCCGTTCCGCCTCCAGTATTTGTTCCGGATGACTATAGTCTTTTGCATCCCCCCAGCCCCTGCTGCGAAGCATTGAAAGACATTCTTCTTCGTTTTTTGCGGAAAGAAGCTGCTCCAGTTCCTGTGCATTCAGCAGAGAAAGTTCCTTTGAACGAATGCGTGCCACCCCAAAGGCATACTGCATTTCTGACATCTGATTTTCCTCCTTTGGTGATTTCAGCGGAACAATAGTTCGTGGACTCGGTCAATCAGCCGTTCCCTTTCCGCTTCAAATAAAGCGTTGAAAGAACAGTTTTCTTCAATACCGCCATAAATCAGAACAAAACCCCCGTCAATATCACGGGTTTCGTCTGAAATTTCAAGGGAACCACCTTTTTCTTTTACCGCTTCCTTTAACCGCTGTTCCAGATTGACCGGCAGACGCTCACGATCCTTCAGCGAAAATATGATGTCCCCGCGCTGGGGCAAAGCGGCCTTGGCTGTCAGTTTTACAATTACATCAAAATAAGCATCATTCGGCAAAGCATTGAGGGTTTGATGTGCTTTTTCAATAACATCATAAATAATTTCCTGTTTTGCCTGTAAAATTTTCTGCCGTTTCAAAAGCTCTGCGGCAGACTGTGCCCGTTTCGCACTTTCCTCGACCGCCTCGTCCGCGCTGCGGCTTGTTTCCTTCGCCTGCTGTGCAGCCGATTTTTGAGCTTCTTCCTCAATGGCAGCTGCTTCAATTTCAGCGGCAGATATCGTTTGCTGCGTAGCAGCTTTCGTGTCGTCCAGAATTTTCTGGATGATTTTCTCTAATCCCGTCATTGATAAGTACTCCCATCAAACATTGATTCCGCCGATCCCGAATATCGAAAGAATGGAAACCAGCAGAGCAAGAATTGCATAAGTTTCAACCATCGCCGGGAAGATCATTGCCTTGCCGAACTGTTCCGGGCGTTTGGCAATCAAACCGATACTGGCAACCGATGCGCGAGCCTGTCCTATTGCCGACCCGTAACCAACAATCGCCATGGGCAGGCAGGCAAAGAAGTATAGCAACCCTTTTGCAAGTGATATCTGTGCGCTGCCGCCCAGCACACCGATTTGTGAAAGAGTAATAAAGGCTATTAAAAGGCCGTAAATCCCCTGTGTACCCGGAAGGAGCTGAAGAACAAGCACCTTGCCAAATTTACCGGGGTCTTCCGTTACAACGCCGGCAGCTGCCTCACCTGCCAGACCGACTCCGCGCGCTGAACCGATGCCAGCCATCAAAGCTGCCAAAACTGCACCGAACAAAGCAAAAACAATACCCATTTTATCCATTTTTATGATCCTCCCTGAATTTGAAATATTTAGTATTTACGGCGAACGGACGGAATTTCTGACCGCCGCCGGTATAGAATTTTCCAAAAAACTCCACATACTGCAAACGATTGGTGTGAACGTAGGCCCCGAGCATGTTGATGCCGATATTCATCGTGTGCCCCAAAAGGAATATGACGATGAATGCAACCACTCCCATTACGCTGTTGCCAACCATACTGCCCATTTGGTTAATGACGGTGGCAATAACGCTGGTGGCAAGGCCAAGCGCAAGCAGACGCGAGTATGACAGCACATCACTCAGATAACCCGTAATATTGTACAGACCGTAAAGGCCCTTTAGGATTCGTTTGAACCAGTTTTTCGACTCACGCCCCCCTGTCAGTATAATACCGATTGCGGCGGCAATTGCAATAAGAGAAACCGCGCTGCTCACCGTTGCAGGCAGAGCGATGGAAAAGCCCGATATATTAGCGAATATTTGTTGACCCATCAGCAAAACAATCAAACTGATCAGAAGTATATACCAGAATATTACGTCATACAGGACATCTTTGTATTTTTTAGCACGTGCCAACTGATAAAGGTTCATTCCTAGACCGGTAAATAGATGCACCAAACCAATCACAAAACAAAACATCAGCATTCGCATCGGCTGGCTCAGCGGCGCAAACCACACTGGGGGAATTGTAAGGTGGGTACCGAAAAATGTTTTCGAGACCACATCCACCACATCGCCGAAGTAGCTGCCGAACAGTACGCCCCAGAAAACGGTGGAAAGTCCGCAGAAAAAGAACATTTTCAGCGTATTAAGCATTCCTTTTTCCATGTTTTTAAAGCGCAGAATGCAGAACCCGCAAATTCCCGCTAACAAAGCTCCATAAGCTGCATCGGAAAGCATCATGCCGAACAATACATAATAAAAAATCGACATGACCGCAGTTGGGTCGACTTCTCCTTTTCCCGGCAAACTGTAGCTTTCCACCACAGATTCAACCGGCGCAGAAAACCCATTGTTGCTTAGGAGAACAGGCACATCCTCATCTTCACCCGGCATCTCGAACTTTACGGCAATCGGAAATTTTTGGCTTAATTCCTCTTCCAGCGCGGCGGTATCCCGGATGGGAATATAGCCGGTCAGCAGAAAAGTTTTCCGGGACTCGATCAGGTGACTGATCACCTCATATTTTTCAAGACGCATCGTATAATAGTCCAGCATAAATTTCAAAGTTTCCCGCGCATCACTGTGACTTTTAATTTCATCCTGTGCCCGTTGTGCTTTCTGCGTGAGTTTTTCTATGTTTTTTTGCAGTTCCCTCAGCTGTTCGGCAGGCGGTAAGGATGGTATCACCGACGGTTTCGCATAACCAAGTTCTCTTAGCTGTTCTTCCACAGCGTGTGCCGCAGTCCTCATGCAAAGGATCATAACGTATGTTTCTTCCGGTGAACTGCTGACTACTTCTGCAGAAACAGCATCCTCTCCTGCCGAACGGAGCTGCTCCTCTAAGATTTCCTGTGTGGTACCCGGTGGCAATATTCCTATAAATGCGGCCGTTTTTTTTGTGCCGGAAAAATCCAGCGGAAGTTCAAAGCTTTCCCATGGCGCGAGTGCCTCCATTTGAATGGTCAGCTTTGGAATTTCAGACCTGCTTTCTTCGACTTCACCTGCAAGGGCACCTAAATGATAAGCAAGCTGCAAAACGGATTCCCTTTGTTCTGCAAATGAGTCGTAATTCTCAACTGTTGTTATTGTTCTTCCTTCTAAAGTCGCGAAGAGCGATTTTGACTCCGGAGCGTAGCGATTTAATATTTCCAGTGCTTCCTGCGAAACCGCAACTCCTTTTTTCAAAACTACTTGAGCCGGAGCGGTATCTTTTTTTCGAAACACATCATCGGCTTGCGACCCATCGTTAACTTCAACAACTCCACGCCGCTGCAGCATTTCAAGAATTTTCTTCCGGTCTGTTTTAAGAGCACACAATTCCATGCGCTGCATGGGCAATACCGCCATAATCTCTCCCTCCTTTTCATGTAATACGGTTAAACCAGTTCATTCAGTACTGTCTGAATCACTTGAGGTTCACGTTCCTGCGCTAAAGAACGCAAGGCGATAATTTCCTGATCGGCCTGTTGCATGGAAAGCTGCATAACTGCTTCTTCCCGCCGGTCCTCCTCTTCCATTCTCGCCTGCAACTGCTCTTTAGCCTTGGATGAAGCATCTTTCGCCAAATTCAAAGCCCGTTCTTTCGCGGAACGGATTATTTCTTCTGCCCTGACAGACGCCTGATGTTCCATTTCCTGCGCTTCCAGCTCTGCATGCCGGATTGATTCCACTGCTTGATTCGCCAAATTTTCACCCCCAAAAAATTACTTTCCCGGTGATTTCGCCGCTTTTCTATATTTGCATCGTAAATAAATATTGCTATAGAGTTAATCATAAACGAAAATGTATATTATATCAATAAAAAACTCATAAATTGTTGTAATAATATAATATTTTTTAATAATAAAAGATATCGGGTAAAAGTATGATTGACTTTGAAAATTGTATTTCTTATAATATAGTTACATCAGTATTCATTCTGTGTTTTAATCACCTTCGTCAGCAAGGTGGTTGTTTTTTGTAAATCTGTTCAATAGAAGAGGAATCATATGGAAGAAAAGTTAAAAGTATCCGCACCTGTCTATCAGCAAATCGCGGCGGATATTGCAGCAAAAATCGTGGACAAACGGTATCAGGTAGGAGAAAAAGTATACGCAAGGTCGTCACTTGCAAGTCAATACGGGGTATCTTCTGAAACAGCCAGAAGAGCAATCTGTGTTTTAGCCGACCTTGATATTGTTGATGTAACCAAAGGCAGCGGTGTAGTAATCAATTCTTACGAAAATGCAGTGAAATTCGTCCAGCAGTTTACCGGAATTCAATCAATTTATGACTTAAAGCAAAAGGTGTTTAATTGTATTGATCAGCAAAAGAAAGATATGAAATTTCTTTCCAGTTGTATTCAAGGAATTGTTGACCGGACAGAACGCTTCCAAGCCGTCAATCCATTTATTCCCTTTGAAATCAAAATAACCAATCAAACACCATATTTGAATAAATCAATTTCTGAAATTAATTTCTGGCACTACACAAACGCGACTGTAATCGGAATTAAAAGAGATCAGACGATCCTGATGTCTCCGGGACCCTATGCGATTTTGTGCGAGAATGACACACTTTATTACTGCGGTGATAATGACTGCCAGGAACGAGTTAATAATTATCTTTATTCAGATCCAGAGCCAGATTCAGAACAAGATTAAAATGATAAAAAGGTGCCTTACGCAAAGCGTAGAGCACCTTTTTTAGTGTTCCAGTATAAAATTTATGCTTTCAGCAATCCATTTTGAATTAAAAACTTTTTTGCGACATCGTGAGGAGATTTTCCATCTACATCTACGGCATAAGTAAGATTGATCATAGCCTCATTATCGAAAATTCCGCCCAATTTATTCAGTGTTTCTTTCAAATTTGGTGCCGTTTTTGCAAACCGTTCAAACAAATCGGAACGAACTAACAACGCTCCATTGTATTCCGGAAAGAAGTTAAGATCATCTTTTAAAACTTTTAACTTCGCTTTTTTATTCAGACCGTCGGTCGCATAAACTTCGGTAACATCAATTTTTCCGTTTTCAACCGCTGAATATTTCAGACCAAGGTCAACCGGCTTGCTGTCTTTAAAGTTTAGCTTGTAAAATTTGACAAACGGACTGTATTTCATACTTCCTTCCTCGCTGAAGAACTCATGTTCCGCACCAAAAACCAGTTTATCTGCAACCGGAACAAGGTCGCTGACGTTGTTTAGGCTGTACTGATCCGCAATTTTCTGCGGAACTGCAATTGCATAGGTATTATTGATTCCCAATTTATCCAGAAGGTACACATGCTTCTCTTTCAGTGCGACCTCATTAGCATAATCATACAGCGACTTCCCTTTAGGAATATCCTTTGTGTCCAGCTTTAAATAAGTGGTCAGCAGGGTGCCGTCGTAGCTGTTCATCAAATCGCAGTTCCCTTTCAGCAGCTCATTGTAACCATTTACCGCTGATACCTCGTCTTTGATTACCACCTTTGCATCGGTATACTCTTCCACCATAAGCTTAACCATTTGATGAATCAGTTTCATTTCGGAAAACTGCCCATCCATGATTACGATTTCGTTGCTGTTTTTGCTGCTGCACCCAAACACGGATACAGCCATCAGAACACTTAATGCTACTGCAATAATTCGTTTCATAAATTACTCCTCTTTCATAATTTCAAAATATTTTATTTCTTCTTTTGACGGTATAATTTTTTTTCAACCAATGACATAACCGCGTCGAACAGGATTGCCATCGCCATGAGAGAAAATGTTCCGGACATAATCAGATTCATATTCTGTACATGAATCCCGCGGTAAATAATAGAGCCCAGACCGCCACCACCAACGAAGGTTGCAAATACAGCCACACCGACGGCCGTAACGGTGGCAATGCGAATCCCTGTGAAAATCATGGGGAATGCAAGCGGAAGTTCCACGTGCAAAAGCCTGTATCCGGTGCTCATCCCCATTCCACGGGCGGCTTCTTTAATCGCCGGGTCAATATTGGTCAACCCAAGGTAAGTATTTCTGACAACCGGAAGAAGCGAATACAGCACAAGCCCTATAATTACCGTTAATTTTCCAGCTCCGAAAATCACCATGATCATACCGAGCAGAGCAAGGGCCGGAATCGTCTGCAGAATATCTACCGTCCACAGAATGACACCGTGCATGCGCCGGTTGATGTAAGCTAAAATTCCAAGAGGAAGGCCAAGCAGTATGGTTGCGATGACTGCCGCTAAAACAATGTATAAATGTTCCCATACGAGTTCAAAACTCATGCACGTTCCCCCCTTAGTCCCTTGGGAATAACTTTTTTCCGCAGAGCATCAATTAAGAGTCCGAGGCCGACTGCCATAACTGCGGATGGAATAGCCCCTGCAATAATCAGAATATTGTTATTGGTGCTGACGCCAATATAGATAAAATCGCCCAGACCACCCAAGCCAATCATAGAGGCCAGCACAGCCCAGCTCACAATATAAATTGTTGACATTCTCAGTCCGCCAATGATATTCGGCATAGCAAGCGGAAGTTCTACCCGCAAAAGGCTTTGCATTGAGGACATGCCGCACCCTTTGGCCGCTTCCTTGTATCCCTGCGAAACATTTAGCAGACCAGTGTACGTATTTTTCAGAATTGGGAATACTGCGTACACAGTCAGCGCAATTAGAACGGTTAGCGGTACCATTCCAAGGTATAAAAATAGAACACCGATAAATACAATACCGGGAATAGTCTGAAAAACCGAAATCACTGGAATCACAAATTTTGAAATCTTCGGCACTCTTGAAAGAAGAATACCAAGTATGAGGGCAATCACAAAACCCAAGGCAACAGAAACAAGGACATATTCCAGATGAGTGATAATCGCTTCCCATAGCTTTGTTCCATACTGGTCAAAGAATTTGGTCATACCGTATCCCCCCACACCACACTGGCGAGAGCCTTTGACATACTTGTTTTTGTGATAATGCCCGCTACCTTTCCGGTATCGGTCAGAACAACGACATAATTCAGACGTTTTTCATTTAAAATATCAAATGCAGTTTTCGCCGGCGTCTCCATTGAAACGACCGGTACATCAGTCTCCACTAAATCGCGAATGGAATTTCCTGCTTTTCCGCGCAGATTGATCGTGTCGATGGAAACAACTCCTTTGAAATTCTCTTCATTGTCCACTACGACCAAGGAATCGACTTCATGCTGGTTCATGATTGAGATACACTCCAGTGTTTTTTTCTCCTCCGTCGCCTTAATGACTTTTCTTTTCATCAGATCTGAGCAAATAATCTGGCTTTGCGTATAGCTGTGAACATGTTTTCCCATGAACTCGCGTACAGTATCATTTGCAGGAACCCTTAAAATTCCCTCTGGGGAATCCATCTGCAAAATTTCACCCTGATCCATAAAAACAACATAATCTGCAAGCTTCAAGGCTTCATTCATATCGTGTGTTACAAAAATTACCGTTTTTTTCAATCTCTGTTGAAGAGACTTCACTTCATCCTGCAGGGTATCCCGTGTGATGGGGTCCAACGCTCCGAAGGGCTCATCCATTAAAATAATAGGGGGCTCCGCTGCAAGTGCTCGGAGTACGCCGATGCGCTGCTGCTGCCCTCCACTCATTTCATTCGGATATTTATGCGCATATTCATTATACGGCATTGAGACCAACTCCAAAAGTTCCATAACCCTCTTGTGACAGCGCTCTTTATCCCATTTAAGGAGATGTGGCACTACACTGATATTTTCCTCCACTGTCATGTTTGGAAACAACCCGATTTGCTGAATGACGTACCCGATGGAACTCCTCAGTTTCTCCGGATTTTCTTGCATAACGTTTTTGCCGTTTATGTAGATTTCGCCCGAATCCATTTCAATCAATCGGTTCAGCATTTTTAATGTAGTTGTTTTTCCACATCCGGATGGTCCAATCAATACTACAAACTGCCCATCCGGTATTTGAAAACTCAGATTCTTGATAACCTGTTTTTTGCCGTAGGTTTTGCATACATTTCTGTATTCTATCATGTTAATCTCCTTTCAATTTGAAAATTTGGCCGCTTTAAGTAGCAACTTGTCGATATTGTTAAGTTGCTACTTGATAGTGTATATTTTACCATACGAACGTTTTACTGTCAAATTCGAATACTATTTCCATTTTTCAGATAACTAATTAGGTTGTTTTATTTGCTCACTGATCAGAATAATGCTATAATATTTTATATACAGCCAGATATTGAAAATGGAATCGGGTGAAAAAATGTATAGCGCAGAACAAATTACTATTCCAAAATATTTGAAAATTGCAGTGAATATTTCGGCAAGAATCGCTTCAGGTGATTTCCCTGAAGGCGAAAAATTAAAAGGGCGTTCCATACTTTCCACGGAATATAATGTGTCGCCCGAAACAATACGCAGAGCAATGTCGATTTTGTCTGATAAACAGGTCGTTGAGGTAATTCCCGGGAGCGGAATTATTGTTTCGTCAAAAGAAAATGCATTGCAGTTTTTAAATGATTTTAAAGAAGATGAAAGTGTTAATCAAATGCGCAACAGGCTTTCGCAGCTCTTTGATCAGAGTAAGGAATTGAATGAAAAAATCAGTGGTCTGACTTCTCAAGTCATTGAAATGTTCCAGTATAGACGTTCTGATCTTGTTACACCGGTTGAAGTTAGATTGCCAAAGCATTCTCATATTATCGGAAAAAGTATCGGCAATTTGGAAATTTGGAATCATACCGGCGCGACGATTATCGGAATTATTCAAAATAGAAATATTATTATTTCGCCTGGTCCATATTATGAATTTGATGAGGACGATAAGGTTTTGATCGTAGGCGATGAGAATGTAATCGAACGTTTTAATGCTTACATTAATAAAAACACGAAAGACTCTCTGTGATGAATCACGGGGAGTCTTTTTCATATGAATAGTAATTGACAAAGATGTTTTATCACACTATAATATAACAGGCAACTTAATATAATATTTAAAGTTGTCTGTAAATATTGTACATAAATCACATTCATTAAAGGGGGATAGTTATGGAATTACTGATCTTTATTTTAAACAAAACGGAAAAATTAGATTCATTATTAACCGAATTTGCCCAGAAAAATATATGCGGTGCGACGGTCATTGAAAGCATGGGTATGGCGCGACTATTAAGTCACAAACATGATGAGGATGAAATTCCGTTTTTGGGTTCGCTAAGAACGCTGATGAATCCGGAACGAGAAAAAAGCAAAATTATTTTAGCGGCCATTGAAGAACGCCAGCTGAAAGAAGCCGAAGCAATCATAGAAAATATAGTCGGTGACCTGTCGGGTCACGATACTGGTGTGCTATTTACCGTACCAATCGACTTTACGAAGGGAATCACCAAAATTGGAAAGTAAAATCATTATTGCAACAGCAGTCATGCTTGCCTCAGCTTTGCTTTTCGGCAGACTTGGAAAATTTTTCAAGCTGCCCAATGTGACTGGGTACTTGATTGCAGGCCTTTTATTAGGCCCCTCTTTTTTGAACATCATCCCAATGAATATGGTAAATGGATTTTCTGTTATTTCAGACATGGCATTGGCATTTATCGCTTTTTCGGTCGGCTGTGAATTTGACTTAAAATACTATCGAAAAGTAGGCGGTTCGCCGATTCTTATTGCCATCACAGAAGCATGTGGTGCAATCGTTGTTGTGACGGTATCTTTAATCCTTTTGGGATTTGATGTGAAGCTTGCCATCATGCTGGGCGCGATTGCAGCTGCGACTGCACCGGCTCAGACAATTATGGTAATAAATCAATATAAGGCAAAGGGTCCCCTTACCTCAATGCTTTTAAGCGTTGTTGCTATTGACGACGCTGTAGCGCTCATCGCTTTTGGGCTTGCAACGACGGTCGTAAAGGCGATGAATTCAACGGTAAACACGAATATGGTGATGTCAATTTTATCGCCGGTATATGAAATCGCCGTTTCGTTTGTTTTAGGCGGTCTTGCTGGTATTTTGATGAAATTGGTCTTCCGTTGGTTTAAAAAACCCTCTAACAGGATTTGCATTATTCTGGCTCTTGTGCTTGCCACGTACTGGATTGCAGACTTAGTGCATGGTTCCCCCTTACTGGCTTGTATGGCGTTAGGAGCAGTTCTCACCAATATTTATGATGAAATTGAGAAAATTGTTTCAACATGTGATTCTTTTACTCCCCCATTATATATGATTTTCTTTGTGATTTCAGGGGCGGGATTCGAAGTTTCAGCTCTTAAGGGCATTGGTTTGATTGGGATAACATATGTCGTAGCAAGAGTAATCGGAAAATGGGGTGGTGCCTGGTTTGGAGGAAAAGTTACAAAACAGGAAGAAAAAATCTGCAAATATCTGGGGCCAACTCTTATGCCTCAAGCCGGAGTAGCGTTAGGACTGATTGTAGTTGCCGGTTCTGTAGTTCCTGCGTATGCTCCACAGATTCGCGTCATTATCCTGTGTTCAACGTTTATTTATTCAATCATTGGGCCTATTGCCGCAAAATCAGCACTACAAAAATCCGGAGAATTGGTTGTTAAAAAAGATAATTAAGTTTAACAACAGTATCCAATTGCATTCGATGGTTCAAGTCTCAATGAATTACAGAATATCAGTTAATCTATCTAAAGAATCAGAGCCTCTCAACATTGCTGTTGAGAGGCTCTGATTCTTTATGTTTGTTCGACAAAATGAATTAATATGAGTGAATAATTAAAATAACCCGCCATTATACTTTTTTTGTGCTATTAACATGATAACCAGTCCACCGCCGAAACCAATTCCAAACGCGAACCAGGCATAGGAAGATAATGTAATCCAATCTATTATTCCCGTAAGCAATATACCAATACCCATTAAGCATGTTGCTTTGCCCATCATTTTCGTATAATTTTTTTTATCTTTCTCTGAAACATTCACATAGTGATAATCATGTATCAGTGAAATCTTTTCTTTTTTCCATATAAGCCAGCCCAGTATCAAAAACAGTAAACCGGAAATCAACAATATGAATCGATATATCATCAGCTCATCTCCAAATACAAAATAATGTAGACCCCTCTTTCGTTATATCACAATAAGACTGCAAAAAGCAACAGGACTTAAAACCCATGAGGTCTAAGTCCTGTTGCTTTATTAGCCTTGGTGGAGACGAAGAGATTCGAACTCTCGACTTCTTGCATGCGAAGCAAGCACTCTCCCAGCTGAGCTACGCCCCCACAACGAATGCTATTATACCACATTGGGGACGCTTTTTCAACAATAACTTTTATAACTTCTACTTTATTTACAACCATGATTTCGTGGCTTTAATATAAATCGTTTTGACAATTTGTGCAAGCAGAATGTAGCTGAGAATAATCAACGCAAGCCAAGCGAAATAAACCAGCGGCAGGCCCGTCATGCCAAGATACGCGCCAAGCGGCGTAAATGGAATAATCATGCCAATTATCATAATGATCGTTGTGAGCAACACTACAGGTGCTGCGGCGCGGCTCTGAATAAACGGAATCTTAGGTGTACGGATAAGGTGGATAATAAGTGTCTGGGAAATAAGGCTTTCTACAAACCAGCCTGCGTTAAACAACGCAACCAGCGCCGGATTGGAGGCAGTGTTGCAGCCAAATACATTCCATAGCAGTATGAATGTTGCAATATCAAACACAGAGCTCACCGGCCCGATACAGAGCATGAATTTGCTGATACTTGAAGCTTCCCATTTGCGTGGAACGCGCAGGTAATCCTCGTCCATATTATCCCACGGTATCGAAATCTGAGATATGTTATACAACAGGTTCAGAACTAATATCTGTACCGGCATCATGGGCAGAAACGGCAAAAATGCGCTGGCGGCAAGCACAGAAAGCATATTACCGAAGTTAGAACTTGCGGTCATTTTAATGTACTTAATAATATTTCCAAAGATCTTACGGCCTTCAACGACACCGTGTTCAAGTACCATCAAGTCTTTTTCAAGCAGGATAATATCCGCACTTTCTTTGGCGATATCAACAGCTGTGTCAACCGAAATTCCCACATCCGCCTTGCTCAATGCGTGAGCATCGTTAATACCGTCGCCCATGAAACCGACAGTGTGGCCGAGCTCCTGCAGCGCGTTGACGATTCGTGCCTTTTGGATTGGTGAAAGTTTGGCGAAGATGGTGGTTTCCTCGACACGCTTCAAAAGCTCATCCTCACCCATTTCCTCAAGTTCGGAGCCAAGCAGAATCTTATCGACCGAAAGACCAACTTCACTGCATACCTTTTGCGTGACACCCTCGTTGTCACCGGTAAGAACCTTAACATGAACGCCATATGCTTCCAAAGCCTTAATCGCAGTGCCCGCGGATTTTTTAGGTGGATCGAGAAGGGCAAGGTAGCCCATCAGAGTCATGTCACTCTCGTCTTTTACTCCAAAAACGCCCTCAACGGCAGGATCTTTCTTCTGTGCGACGGCAATTACCCGCATGCCCTGTGAATTCAAGTCATTGGTCATGTGCATAACTTGTTCGCGTATGGAATCGGTCAGTGAAATAACCTCACCGTCGTACTCACAGTAGGAACAGATCTGCATAATTTCCTCAACTGCGCCTTTGGTGATTACCTGTGTTTTACCCGCCCTGTCCTTCAATACAACGCTCATACGGCGACGGGAAAAATCGAATGGTATTTCATCAACCTTTAAATACTCATTATTTAAATAGGTGACACTTTCCTCACCGGCTTTTTCAATCACAGCCAAATCAATCAAGTTTTTAAGGCCGGTTTGAAAATAGCTATTCAGATAGGCATGTTTTAAAACACGGACATCTTCTTTTCCCTGCACATTCAAATGCCGCTCGATGATAATTTCATCACGCGTCAGGGTTCCTGTTTTATCGGTACACAGGATGTCCATCGCACCAAAATTCTGAATGGAGTTCAGATGCTTAACAACTGTTTTCTGATGCGCCATGTTGACGGCACCCTTAGCCAAGTTCGTGGTCACAATCATCGGCAGCATTTCCGGAGTTAATCCGATGGCGACAGAAATGGCAAACAGCAATGCTTCAATCCAGTCATGTTTTGTAATCCCGTTGATCAAAAATACAATCGGCACCATAACCAGCATAAAACGAATCAAAAGAAAGCTGACCGAATTGACGCCCTTGTCAAAACTGGTCGGCGCACGTTCGCCGGAAAGTGCCTTAGCCATATTGCCAAAGTAGGTGTTGTCACCGGTCGCAAGTACAACTGCTGTTGCCGAGCCACTGACGACATTGGTTCCCATAAAGCAGATATTGCGAAGATCAAACAGATTTCCTTCCTCCGTGCTCTTGTCCGGCTCAGGATATTTTTCAACAGGCTCGGATTCACCCGTCATAGCGGACTGGCTGATAAATAAATCCTTTGCTTTTAAAATACGCAAATCGGCAGGAATCATATCGCCGCCCGCAAGCACGACAATATCGCCCGGGAGCAGCTCGGCCATTGGAATCTGCTCACGGCCGTTTTCACGGCGAATCACAGTCGTTGTGGTCTTTACCATTGATTTGAGGCTTTCCGCTTCTTTTCCGGAACGAAATTCCTGAAAAAAGCGTAATCCGCCGCTGATCAGTACAAGAATCAGAATAACGATTACCGCCGCCGGGCTTTTTTCATTCGGCTTTGCAAGAACAACCTCGGTTAAAAAGGAAATGGCGGCAATCACAAGCAGCACAAGGGTAAAAGGATTGGCAAAAGCCTTTACAAGCTGTACATACCACGGCTTTGCTTTTTCGTGCGAAATTTCATTGCTTTTATACTGGTCAGAGAGCATTTCAACATCGACAATATCCAGCCCTTTCTCCCTCGTTTTCAACGTTGAAAGCAGAATGTACTTTTCCATTTTGGAGTATTCGATTAATTTCTTTGTAATGGACTGTACGCTGACGTCGATTACCTGAGCTCCGTTATTTTTCATAGTTCGTACCTCCATTCTGTTCATTCCTCAAATAAAATCCCTCCGCCTGTTGATTGCGAGGCAGAGGGAAAATAGACTGTATTTGCTATCACACTGCTGTTTAGTACATGCAGATGATAGCTCTTTTGAAAGATTAAGTCAAGACAGAAAGCTGAAATTAATCAGTTCTTAATATACGCAGCATGTGCCGCGGCTTCGTCGGAATACTCCGGCAAAAGCGAAGGCAACCGCAGCTTTCTTTCGAGATACTCGGATGCGATACCTGTCGATGAAAACATCAGGATAAACAGCATCCCTGTTTGAATCCAAAAAATAGTTACATCAGTCATGCCATGTACGCCAATCGCTACAAAAGCCGCAACTAAAAGAATATTCATATTTTTGCAGATATTGTTTTTAAATCTTAAAACAAGCAGTTTTAGCTGCATGAAAAGGTAAAAACTGATTGCACCAAACCCCACGACACCAAAATTCAACAGGGTATCAAGAAGCAGGTTGTGACAATGGTATGTTTTGTAACCGCCGAGCTGCTCACAAATCATTTGATAAGACATGGGTCCTGTTCCGAGCACCGGATGCAAACTGATTCCTTTAATCGCAGTTGCCCAGATGGACAGCCTTTGACTATATGTGCTGTCGATTGCCTCCATTCCCCTCGGGAAAATAGACGGGAAAACAAGCCCGATGACAACAAAAACGCAGGCCATTAAAATCAACCCGCCAGCCAATTTATATCTGCCTTTAAAAATCAACATAGTCATAACAGCGAACGCAACCGCAGTAAACGCGGAAAGGCTTGCACAAAGATAAAGCCCAATCAGGTTAAGGCCAATCACGGCAAGGTAAAGCCTTTTCAGCCGTGCGTTTGTAAAAATACGATATATGGCTATAATAATAATAAATTCAATCATCATACCGTAGCTGTTTGCATTGTGGAATGCGGAAATCGGGCGGTACTGCGGTGCCACACTATAACTGGAAATCTTTTGATAGATTGCAATAAACGCACACCAAACACTGGCAAAACAGGCAGTATCCATCACATTGTTAAACAGCGGACGCGTCATAACGTTTTTTATATAGAACCCGCAGATAACGCCGGCAATTACTACAATTGAGTAGAGCATCCCCCAATAATTATTGTAGGTAGCGGACACAAAAAAAGGAATGATTAGAAAACCAAGCAGAAACTTAGAGTATGGCGAAGAAAATATTTGCTCTCTTTTTTTACAGTTCATCATCGTCATTATGGCGATGCCACAGGTGGTTATTACGCTGAAATAAAACGGAGCAAAGATGGAAACCGTCAGCAGCAAAACAACCAAGCTGTCAAAATCTTTGACTTGAAGTTTTGTTTTTTGAAAGTCAAATTTTAAGATACTATTGATAAGGGTCAGGCCCCTTTCTTTACATATTCCTATCTCTGAAGCGAACCAAATTACATTCACAACATTTCATATTCAACAATTATACCACAATCATATGTCTAAACAAGATGTATAATCAATCGAATATCATACTACCGCAAGCTGTATTTTAGTGATATTGACGGTAAATGTTACGAAATTTTAAAGATTATGACAAAGATTGTTTTATATTGGCAATATTGTAATGATATATAGTATAATGAATCAAATCAAAAAAATACATGAACGGGGACAAACATAAATGGATGATGTGAGCTATACCGCCGGACTTTCGGCAGAGCAGGTCGAGTCACGGCGGCGGCAGGGGCTTATAAACGGTACGGATGAAATTAAAACAAAAACAATTGGTCAAATCATACGCGGCAATCTAATTACGCCATTTAATATCTTAAACGCGATCCTTGCCGGACTGATCCTGATGGTCGGTTCCTATAAAAATCTTTTATTCATGGGTGTTATCTTTTCTAATATACTAATCGGCACATTTCAAGAAGTAAGGGCAAAAAAAACAATTGACAAGCTAAAATTAATTGCCGCACCAAAGGCGCACGTGTTACGTGACAGCACAAAAACCAGCCTTCCGGTCAGCGACTTGGTGCTTGACGACATTATGCTGCTGACTACGGGCAATCAAGTGTGCGCGGACGGTATTCTGGTAGATGGCGAGTGTGAGGTCAATGAATCACTCATTACCGGTGAGTCGAACCCCATAGCCAAGAAAATCGGCGACCATCTGTTGAGCGGAAGCTTTGTGGGCAGCGGAAACTGCTCCGTTAGAGTTGAACATGTTGGCGCAGATAATTATGCTTCAAAAATCACAGCAAGTGCAAAATACTTAAAAAAGCCAAACTCCGAAATTATGACTTGGATCAACAGAATTATTAAGTGGATTGGCTTTGCGATTATTCCTATCGGACTTTTACTGTTCTACAAGCAAATATATATTTCCGGGCAAAGGTTTAGCCTTGCTATTGTCAGTACCGTAGCTGCGCTGATCGGGATGATTCCGGAGGGCCTTGTGCTTTTAACAAGCGTCGTACTGGCAGTGAGTGTGGTGCGTTTGGCACACCATAAGGCGCTGGTTCAGGAATTGTATTCCATTGAAACGCTGGCGCGTGTCGATACATTATGCTTAGACAAAACCGGCACAATTACAGAGGGTACCATGCAGGTGGATGCGATTATCCCGCTCTGTGACATTTCACAACAGGAAACAGAGGATGCACTCGCAGCGTTAATGGCTGCATTGAATGACGAAAATCCTACGTCCGAAGCAATCCGGGCGCTCGGGCACACTCCACCGCAATGGGAATGTACGGATGCAGTCTCGTTCTCCTCAGCACGCAAATGGAGCGGCGCCAGTTTCCGCGATGCGGGCAGCTTTATAATCGGCGCGGGTGAATTTGTGATGAAGGAAGATTTTGACCGGATACGCGCGCGGGTAGAGGAATATTCGGAAAATGGCCAACGGGTGCTGCTTTTGGCACATTGCGAAGGCGCATTCAATAACAAAGAACTTCCGGCCGATATCTCCCCCCTCGCGTTAATTCTTTTAAGCGACAAGATCCGCAAAAACGCAAAAAAGACACTTGAGTATTTTGCCGATCAGGGCGTAACGATCAAAGTAATCTCCGGCGATAACGCAATCACAGTTTCCAATATTGCTAAAAAAGCCGGACTGCGAACTGCAGATAATTATGTGGACGCAACCACACTGAAGGACTATGACGATATTAAAGCGGCTGCGGAAAAGTACGCGGTATTCGGCCGCGTAACACCACAGCAGAAGTTCGAGTTAATCAAAGCACTGAAGGAACAAAAACACACTGTGGCAATGACGGGTGACGGAGTAAATGATGTGCTTGCCCTGAAAGAAAGCGATTGCAGCATCGCAATGGCTTCCGGCAGCGATGCGTCCAAAACAGTTTCCCAGGTCGTATTGCTGGACTCTAATTTTGCCAGTATGCCGCGGATTGTGAACGAGGGGCGCCGTTCCATTAACAACCTGCAGCGCTCCGCTTCTTTATTCCTTGTTAAAGCGATTTTTTCGGCGATTATTGCCGTGCTGTTCATTTTCTTAAGTTCTGACTATCCGTTTCAACCAATCCAGTTTACACTGATTAACGCGGTGACGATTGGCGTGCCATCATTTATTCTTGCGCTCGAACCGAACAAGGAAAGAGTACACGGTCTGTTTATTGTCAATGTTATTAAAAAATCTTTGCCCGGCGCAATGACCATGGTATTTAATATTATGCTGCTGATGGCGGTTTCAAGCTTTCTGAATTTTTCACCGGAGCAGATCTCCACTCTTGCTGTTATTATTACCGGCTACACAGGTTTGATGACGCTGTTTAAGGTTTGCATTCCGTTTAATTTAAAAAATATGGTTTTGTTTTCACTGATGGTTACCACTTTCGTCGTGGCGCTTATATTCTTTAAATCCTTTTTCGCAGTAGTCGAGCTGACCCTTCCAATGGTGCTTGTCCTTGTTCCAATGATGCTTGTTGCGACAAGTCTAATGGCGGTAGTTCTTCATATTATTGAAAAAGTGGTCATGAGAAAAATTGGTGACTAAAAAATTCGAATACAAACAGGAGCCACGAGGTACGTTAAGTCCTCGTGGCTCCTGTGCGTGAATCCAGATATATTGTATACACGCTATATTTGTGCTCTTCAGTTGTTTTATACAGTCTACCGAATAAAGTTCATGAATGTTTTGTGTTCAGCCTGCGGCTCATCAATACTGCCTTTGCCGTTTTCAACAAGCTTTAAAGTCCAGGCCATATTTCTGCCCAGTATACGCATAATCTGCACGCCCTCTTCATCCTGCCGCGCCTCCCCCGGCGCTGCCCCATGAATCACATTCCAGTAGTTGGAAGTTGGAATAATCATTTCAGAATAGTTCAAATATTGGTTCAATTGCTGAAAAGTAGGAATCCCTCCGCTGCGTCTCACCGCAACCACGCTCACACCAACCTTGTGGCGGAACAGGTTTCCGTTTGATCCTGCAACATAAAACGCTCTGTCTAAAAAAGATTTCATAGTACCGGCTAAAGCGGAGTAGTAAGTTGGCGAACCTAAAATAATCCCGTCCGCCTCTTTCATTTTTTGGATATATTCATTGACATGATCACCCGGCAGAACGCACTTTTCGTTTTTATTGCGGCCACATCCTCCACAGGCGATACATCCGCGAATCGTGTCTTTTCCGATATGCAGAACCTCCACTTCAATTCCACTTGCTCTCAGTTCATTTGCCACGGTTTCAATGGCAAATGCAGTATTTCCGTTCTTGTTGGGGCTTCCGTTAATTGCAACTACCTTCATCGCTTTTCGTCCTCCTAATAATCGTCGTCATTTGTTATCGTGAAAACAGATTGATTTACATAACCATTTACAATTTGATTTTAGACTAAAGAATGTGTAATTGCAATAACGCACATTTTTAATACTAAGTATCTTTTAAACACTGTTGTAAGCACCAATAGATACAGATAAGGCTGGGGATAACTGCATATCCTCAAGCCTTATCTGTATTTAAAAACAACTAACTTACGCCGATCTTCCCAAAAAAATTTTCAGACGAAGTCCCTGATGAGCGAAGATATCTGCCAAGACCGTAAAGACATTCCGGATCCTCCGTAATGTAGTTCATCTTGTACTGACAGGTTAAGCTTGCCTTAAATCCTAGGCTTTTCACAATTGGAATTGCCTCACGGCTGACTTCCCCGTAGGGATAAACAAATGTGGTCGGAGTATACCCTGTATATTCCTGCATCTCTTTTTGCATCTTGTTTAAATCGGCACTCAGCACGGCTTCGTAGGCAGCTATACTCTCCTTCTTCAGCTTGCAAACACCGACGCGTCCGCCCTTCCCTGAATTGTGAAGGTTATAAGTGTGATTTTGGAATTCCACAAAACCGGAAGACATCATTTCATTAATTTGATCCCATGTACAATGCGAATAATTTGGATGATTTGGATCCTTTTGTGAAAACAAGTCCGTACAATACCCAATTGGTGAAATCATGATTTTTACTTTATATTTCTCGGCCAACGGATACGCATAGAGATAATTGTTATAGTAGCCGTCATCGAAAGTCAGCAATATCGGCTTTGTCGGCAATGGTGTTTTGTTATCTACATAATTGATTAAATCCTGCATAGCGATAGTTGTGTAGCCACTCTTTTGCAAATATTGCAGATCTTTCTCAAAAGTATCCGGTGAGACCACATATTTTCCTTGATATTTACTGTCTTTGAGCATGCTGTGGTACATGATAACCGGCAGCTTTACTCCGGATTTTATATTGATCGCTTTCGCGGGGTTTACCGCGCCTGTGCACACAGCAAGTATTATCATCGCTGAGACGATGAACAGCATCGTCAGTTTCCGATTTACGCGTAAGGTAAAAAACATAAGCATACTCCCCTTGATTTAAAATATATGGAGCAGCCTGCAAATATATAACAAAAGGGCAATAGGAAGCGGCCCCTCTACTGAAAGAGCGACCGCTTTTTGCTGCCTTTATGTAATACTAATCCAATGCGCTTCACGCTATAAAAAGGTTGATCAATCTTTTTATAGGATTTTAGTATAAATATAATTTATTCTGCCGTTACGGATGCCAGAAAGTTTGCGATTTCATCGTAAACCTCATCCTTGTTCGTCTCACAAAGGACAACATGGCGGGCTTCGGGGTATAAAACCAGACGAACATTGTGGCCGGTTTTTTTTAGCTTTTCAGCGACTTGTTTGACTCCTTTGCCAAAATCTCCAACCGGATCTCTTTCACCCGAAAGAATCAGGATCGGAATGTCCGGCATGTTTTTGTACCACTCGGCTGAACTGATTTCCGCCTGGAGATAAACAATGTCACGATAACCGGAAACGGTTAAATCAAACCCGCAAAGCGGATCTTTGGTGTATTTATCCACCTCAGCCGTATCGCGTGAAAGCCAGTCATTTGCAGTTCTGGACGGCATAAACGCCTGATTGTATTTTCCGGTGGAAAGCTTAGCGAAAAGTGGGTCGTGACCCTTTTCACCCTTTTTTTTGACGATTGCATTGCCGAGCAGCTTCTCCGCGGCAAAAACAGCCGGGCTTAAATTTCCACAAGTACCAAGGTAAATCGCCGCACTCAGTTCACTTCCATACTGCGCAGTGTAGGAGCGAGCCAAAAACGAGCCCATACTGTGCCCCATCATAATATACGGTACTGTTGGATAAGTTTCGCGCATGAGCGTGTAAAGCTTGTGCATATCCTTGACCATATTCTGGCATCCGCCCTTGCCAAAGTAACCGTATGCGCCGCCCTCAGACACCGATTTGCCGTGACCCAAATGGTCGTTAATTGCTACTGCGTAACCGTTTGAGGCAATATGTTTCGCAAAGTCAACATATAGAAGGCTGTGTTCCGCCATACCATGGGCAATTTGCAGTACTGCTTTCACGTCTGCTTTATCGGCCGGCTCTATAATTCTTACAAAAATTCTCTCGCTATTTACACTGGAATCAAAAGACATTTCTCGTTGAAGAATATCCACTTGTAACACTCCTTTACGCCGCAATTATGTTTATATTACATTATATCGCAGAGTAACGGCTAAATATAGTATGAATTGTAAACAATTTATACCGCAATATGATAGATGACAAAATAGTGAAAAATTGTGCCGGCAAGCACGAAAAGGTGCCAAACAGAGTGCATATATTTTACTTTTTTACCCTTATGGTAAAGCACCGCGCCAACTGTGTAGAATATACCGCCCACGATCAGATAAATAATGGAAGCCCTATCCAGATGCTCAATCAAGGGTTTAAAGAAGAAAATGACCAGCCAGCCAAGACCAATATAGCAAACCATAGAAAATGTTTTAAAGCGCTGTAAATCAACTGCGTTGAGCACCACCCCGACTGCGGCAACACCCCAAACGATTCCAAACATGACCCATCCGGTTGTTCCGCCAAAGCATAAAAGTGCAATTGGCGTATAGGTTCCCGCAATCAGCAGGAAGATGGTACAGTGATCCAAAACCTGAAATACTTTTTTCCCTTTACAAATGCCGAGCGCATGGTACATGGTTGAAACCGTATAAAGCATAATCATGGTCGCACCGAAAACCGATACGCTGACCAATGTTAACGCGTCGTGGTGTGCGTAAATAAGAAGTACTACAAGACCCGCAATCGCCAAGCCCACTCCTATACCGTGTGTGATTGCACTCATTATTTCCTCGAGAAGCGAGTATGACGGGAGCGCTAACTCTTTGCGACGTTCGGCTCTCCACTCTGATTTGTTTGTTATGTCTTTTTCCATACTATCACCGTTTCTATAAAATTATATTATGTAGTTTTTAAAACTACATAATATTCTATCTCGATGCAGATTGTTTGTCAAGTGAGTTTTGAGCAAATACTCCTTCTAAATTAAATAACGGAATAAAACTTTGGCTGGCGGATTTTCTGTCCTGCACAAATCCGTCCAAGTCCAATTCAAACAAATGCTCCTGCACTTTCCTGTATTCGCGCTCGGTGATACGGCGGTTAATTTCCGGAAAATCCGCCGCCCGCCCGCACGGAACATATTGCGCCATAAGGCTGACAAGAACACCTTTGGGCAAATTTTCTCCCAGCCAGTCAAGTACCGCGACGGAGTTGCGCGTATTGCCCGGCAAAATCAAGTGACGCACAATCGTACCGCGTGTCATCATGCCGTCGGCATCAAACTGCGCCGGTCCGGTCTGCCGTGCCATTTCAAGGACAGCGGCTTTCGCTTTTTCCACGTAGTTCGGTGCGCCGGAATACTTTTGGGCAAGTGCATTGTCCGCATATTTTAAATCGGGCAGGTAAATATCAATTAGACCGTCAAGCATTTGCAGCGTTTCCAAATTCTCATAACCACCGGAGTTGTACACAACCGGAACCGGCAGTTTCCTAAGCTTTAATGCCTCGGCAATCGCGGAAGCAAAATGCGTGGGATTAACCAAATTGATATTGTGCGCTCCCTGCGATACAAGACGGTCAAAAATTCCGGCCAATTCTTTTGTGGAGACAGACTGCCCGACTTCCCGTTCTGTGCTTATCTGGTAATTCTGACAAAACACACATTTGAGAGAACATCCGGTAAAAAAGACCGTTCCGGAACCGCGCTTTCCGCTGATACACGGTTCTTCCCAAAAATGGAGCGCTGCGCGGGCCACAACCGGATTTGCCCCCATCCCGCAGTAGCCGGAGCCGGAAGTTTCTTCACGTACCACACCGCATTTGCGCGGGCATAGTGTGCAATGTTCAATTTTCATGTTTTTCTCCTGTTAAACACATCATCGCGGCAAGGCCGCCCCGCTTTCCTCCCGTTGCCCTGTGAGAAAAGAGCCAGTCTGCATTGCACTTTGTACAAAGCCCTGCCACCGTAATGTTTTCATCTGATACGCCCGCTTCCAATAGGATGCGGCGGTTTGCCTCCCATAAATCAATCATGTATTTTCCGCCGTCTTTATTCTGAATGAATTCCTGCGGATGCAGTTCGGTTTGTTTGGCAAACTCCTCATACACCGGCGTGTCGACTTCAAAGCAGCAAGGGCCGATGGACGGCCCCACTGCAGCAATGATGTCACACGGCTGACTGCCGAATTCACGCGTCATTGCGGCGACCATTTTCGTGCCTATTTTAGCGACCGTACCGCGCCAACCCGCGTGGGCAAGACCGATTGCATGCTTTTCGGGGTCAAAAAAGAAAAGCGGCACACAATCCGCGTAATAAGTAACAAGCGTGACGTTCTCTTTGTCGGTAATCAAACCGTCCACACTTTTAATATCCTTCGGCTTCAAGAAGCCCATCCCGCAGTGCCTGACACCAACTTTGCGAATAAACGTATGATGATCCTGCGATGAGGCAACAAGCGTAGAATAGTCAAAACCGGCAGCGGCGCAAAAACGATGAAAATTTTCTACAACATTTTCGTCGTTATCACCGCGGCCAAAGTTCAAATTCATTGAGCTGTATTCATTTTGGCTCACACCGCCAAGGCGCGTGGAAAAAGCATGGTTTACAGAGCTGTATTTCTCAAATGACGGAAAAGTCAGGTAGGTAACGCCCAAGTTTTGATTTATCTTCATATTTTTACTATCGTAATTCATAATTCCTCCGCAATTTTACTTATCCTTGATTTTAGCATAAGAAATAATAGAAAGCAAATAATGAAGACACAAAAAAACAGGAGAGCTGTTAGCTCTCCTGTTGAGGTTCTGTGTCCTCTTTTTTATCCTTGCCAGTATCGGGCGGCAGGACTACTTTTTTAACAACCATGCCTTCATATTTCAGTTTAAACTGCACACGGCCGCAAAATTCGCGGTGGCAGTGGTGACAAACAAAATTGGCACGGTAGCTTTTGTTTTTCAGCTGCCACTCGCTCGTACGGTGAGCGCGGCGGCCGCAAACATCACAACTAAACTGCATATCGCTCCGGTTAATCAGCGGATTGCTCAAGTCGCAGATCGTCACGGTTTTAAACAAAATCTTACTGTAAAATTCCACTGTGGTCGCATCCTGAATAAAGAAATCCAAGCTATCGGATGTATAAAGCTTTTGAAAGCACCGCAGCGACAGCAGGCTGTCCCCCAGAGCGCGATGATGGTCAAAGCCATCCTCGTTAATCTTTAAAAGTTGAGCGGAAGTACTGAGCCCCATCTGCTTTGTCGTATCGTAGTCAAGCATTTTCTCGCAATACGCCTGCAAATTAACGTAACGGTTCAGAAAAGGAATACGCTCATTCCCGCAAAAATAGCGGCAGTTCTCAATCAGGGCGAGGATATCCGACGTGCCCCATGTCATAAAGACAGCGTCCCCCGCCCACTTTTTAAACAGGCTGATAACCTGCATAAACTGCAGGCCGCCTTCCAGCTCCTCGTTGGTGATGCTGGTGAGCGTTTTTATCTTCCCGCTGATTTTTTTACCGACCTGCGGACGAACCAGCGCTTCAAACGTGTCGATTATCGTTAGATTTTCATCCACCTTGACCGCGCCAAATTCGATGATTTCGTTCATAAACCCTTTGAGGCGGCGGTTATAGGTGCCGTTCCACTCCAAATCAAGTATTACAAAACTCATATTATTTGTTCTTGCTGGCCTGTTTCATACGAAGTTCCTTACTTAGCACCATTTTACGCATACGGATGCTCTTCGGCGTAACTTCAACCAGTTCATCATTGCGAATAAATTCCAGACTCTGTTCAAGACTCAGCACCGTATGAGGAGTAAGCTTCAGTGCGTCGTCGGCACCGGAGGAACGCGTGTTGGTAACGTGCTTCTTCTTGCAGACATTCACCGAGATATCATCGGACTTCGGACTCACGCCGACGATCATGCCTTCATAAACCTCAACGCCGGCTCCAATGAACAAGCGGCCGCGATCCTGCGCGTAGAAAAGGCCGTAACCGGTGGATTCACCTGTTTCATGGGCAACCAAAGATCCTTGTGCGCGGGTTTGGATGTCGCCCCTGTACGGCTCATAGGAATCAAACACATTATTCATAATACCGTTGCCATTGGTATCAGTCAGGAATTCCTGACGATAACCCATCAGCCCACGGGCCGGAATCTTAAACTCAAGGTGGCTCATGCCGGTGTCGCGGGTACCCATGTTAATAATTTCAGCCTTGCGCCAGCCTAACTTTTCCATAACCGCGCCAACGTAATTGCCCGGCACTTCGATCATGAGCAATTCGATCGGCTCACATTTCTTGCCGTTGATTTCTTTATAAATTACCTGTGGTGCGGAAACCTGAAACTCGTAATTCTGGCGGCGCATCTGCTCGATTAAAATAGACAGATGAAGCTCTCCACGGCCGGAAACTTTAAAGGTATCAGCAGAATCAGTTTCCTCCACACGCATTGCAACATTGGTTTCGACTTCCTTGAACAGACGGTCACGCAGATTGCGGGAAGTAACGTACTTTCCTTCTTTTCCGGCAAACGGGCTGTTGTTTACCATGAACATCATGGAAACGGTCGGCTCGTCTATCTTTACGAAAGGCAATGGTTCGATGCAATCCGGTGAGCAGGCAGTTTCTCCGATATTAAGGCCCGCGATGCCCGAAACGGCAACAAGGTCGCCTAATTTGGCTTCCTGCACTTCTACGCGCTTTAGACCCTCAAACTGATAAAGCTTAGCAATTTTAACATTTTTCTGCTCACCGTCAAGGCAGCAGAGAACAACATTATCACCATCGTGGACTTGTCCGCGCTCAACACGGCCGATTCCGATTCTGCCCACGTAATCATCGTAGTCAATATTGGAAAACAGAACCTGTGTAGGGCCGTTCATGTCACCGTGCGGCGCAGGAATATTTTTGATAATCGAATCGAAGAGCGGTGTCATATCCGTACCGGGAACATCCGGGTCCAGTGTGGAATAGCCGTCACGGCCGGAAGCATAAACAACCGGAAACTCAAGCTGCTCCTCATTGGCGCCAAGTTCGATGAACAAGTCGAGCACTTCATCAACCACTTCGGCCGGTCTTGCACCGTCGCGGTCAATTTTATTGACAACAACAAGGGGTTTTTTGCCAAGACCAAGTGCTTTTTTCAAGACGAAACGGGTCTGAGGCATGCAGCCTTCAAATGCGTCAACGAGCAGCAAAACGCCGTCAACCATCATCAGGATACGTTCGACTTCGCCGCCGAAATCGGCATGGCCCGGTGTGTCAACAATATTAATTTTAACGCCGTCGTACATGACGGAGGTATTCTTAGATAAAATTGTAATACCGCGCTCACGTTCAAGGTCGTTGGAATCCATAACTCTCTCAGCAACATTCTCGTTGGCTCGAAAAGTGCCGCTCTGCCTTAAAAGCTGATCAACCAAAGTAGTCTTGCCATGGTCAACGTGGGCGATAATTGCAACATTTCTGATGTCATTTCTTTGATCCATTAATTTTACCTCTTTAAATTATAATTCACAAAACATTAACATTATATCATAATTCAACAAATTTGTGAATAAGATATTGTAAACAAAGTTCATACTGGCTCCAAAAAAAGCGCCGGCAAATCGCCGACGCTTTAATAATATTGGAGCGAACGACGAGGCTCGAACTCGCTACCTCCACCTTGGCAAGGTGGCGCTCTACCAGATGAGCTACATTCGCAAATTTGGTGCGAGTGTTATTATACGACAAAAGAGATGTTTTTGTCAAGTGTGTTTTAAAAAAAATTTATATTTTTCTATCTAAAAGTTCTCAGTTACAGACACAATTTAGCCGCCATGCCCACCGAACATCCCTCGCTTTTACTATTTTACCTGTAAATTTTAAATGATGATAATATTTTACAATTCACTATTTTGCATGCTTATGTTATAATATCATTCAAGGCGTGAAAATTCATTTTCAACGCCGGGAAGGTGACCTTTTATGAGTTATACCATCAATTTAGGAGAGTGGAACACCGTTTTCGCTGTTCCCTGCTCCGTTGTCGATAAACACCTAAAGCTGGCCGGTTCCGTTCAGCTAAAAGTTCTTTTATGGGAGCTGCGCCATGCCGGTGAGAACCTTGAAGTGCAGGATGTTGCGTCAGCACTATGCGTTGATAAGGCGGATGTAACCGACGCCATGCTTTATTGGAAAGAAACAGGGCTTTTTACCGCAAAGGACGGTGAGCTTGTCCCCGGCGACACAGTGCCTTTAGAACCACAGGTTCCCACGGTGAAACCGGAAACAGTTGTGAAACCCGAAGCGGTACCTGAGGTAAAGCAGCACAAGGTTCTTTCCCGCCCGCAAAAAGCGGATAACGCGTTTGTTGCGAAACGGATGAGTGAATCAACGGAAATTGCATGCCTGATGCAGGAAGCAGAGCAAGTTCTTGGCCGATTGATTTCCAACGGAGACTCCGCCACTCTGCTGATGATTCACGACGATTTTGGCTTACCCGCCGATGTAATTTCCATGCTGCTGCAATATGTAGTCAGTATTGGCAAGCCAAATATGCGTTACATAGAAAAAGTAGCAATGAACTGGGCGGATGAAGAAATCAATACGCATGAAAAAGCCGAGGACAAGCTGCGCCGGCTGGACGAAAGCAAAAAGGCGTGGCATGTGGTGGAACAGGCAATCGGGATTATGCACCGTGCGCCTTCCTCAAAAGAGCAGGCCTTTGCAGCGGTTTGGGTTACTGACTGGCATTTCAGTCCTACGTTAATTCATGAAGCATATGAGCGCAGTGTAGACAACACTGGAAAATTCAGCACGAACTATATGAATAAAATTTTGGAGCGTTGGAACAAGGAGGGCATTGCCACCCTTGAACAGGCGCAAAAGGATAAAGAGAGCCGGGTAGCTGCACGCAAAAGTGACAAACCGCAAAAATCCACTTATGATATTGATGAATATGAACATTCAAATGTTTTTGATAATTTTGACAGGAAGTGATTGCAATGGGGTACAGCAGAGGGGTATACGATGCCGCCGACAGGATATTGACCAAGCGCCGCAAAGACGCTGAAAACGAGGCGGCCGCACGAAAAACAGCATTTTACCAAAGCTGCCCGGACGCGGAAAAAATCGAGTCCCTGCTCTCAACAACTGCCATTGCCGCAGCAAGGGCAATTTTAGGCGGGAACAACGCAAAAGAACAGCTCACGAAATTAAAAAAGAACAACCAGGCTCTGCAAAACAAATTGAATGAACTACTGCAATCCGCCGGTCACAGCGCAGATTACCTTGAACCGCATTATTCCTGCAAATCTTGCGGGGATACCGGCTACATTGATGGCAAGATGTGCGACTGTATGAAAAAGTTGCTGCGCACGGAGGCTTATAACAGCTTAAATGCGCTGACCCCGCTTTCCCTTTGTACCTTCGACAGTTTTTCTCTTAATTACTACCCTGATCATGCCGAGGACTCCAGTAAAAAATCCCCCCGGAGCATGATGGAAGGTGTATTTTACAATTGCAGGAATTATGCGGAAGGCTTTTCCCCATCCTCCCCCAGCTTAATCATGCAGGGTGGTACCGGTCTTGGAAAAACCCATATTTCACTGTCAATTGCCAACACGGTAATTCAAAAAGGTTTCGGTGTGGTTTACTGCTCCGTCAACAATATCATTACAAAATTGGAGCGGGAACACTTTGGACGAGGCGAGGACGGCAACACCGACCAACTATTACTGGACTGCGATCTGCTCATTCTGGATGATTTGGGTACGGAGTTTAAAACCGCGTTTTCTTCCGCGGAGATTTACAACATTGTCAATACCCGGCTAATGACGCAAAAGCCAACAATCATCAGCACAAATCTTTCTATGCAAGAACTGCAGGAACGCTACACAGAGCGTTTCGCTTCGAGAATCATGGGTGACTATGTGCGAGTTCTATTTTTTGGCAGGGACAACAGGCTGCAAAAGCTATTGAGAAATCAATAAAATAATGGGGCTGCGAATTTTTTATCGCAGCCCCATTATTTTATTTAAATTTTTACGGTTTTATCGATTTTAGAGCTATCTGCGGCCTTTGGCAGCGGAATTGTCATTTGCGTCATATACCATTTTAAATGCGGTATAATCATCGAAACGTACAGATTCAGTTTATTGTCTTTCACAAAAACCGTGCTGCGGTAAAAGGAAATATTCTTCCACAGCGCCATATCTTTACTCGGATAAAGTGCCTGTGCATTGCCGAAATGAATCCCATCCTTTGATGTTAGCAGGAACAAATGGAAGGTGTAATTCGATTTTTGCTCAGCCGTCTGCAGCAGATAGTAGTCAGAACCATTCTTGATCATATCCTGATGATATGGCACAAGACCCTTTGGCAGAGGCACCACACAGGTAACGGGAGCCGACCATTGGCGCGCATCCGTACTTTCGGAATAAGAAAGATTGCCGCCGTAGGTAGCATACCATGTTTTGTAAAGATTGCCTTCATAATTCACACAAAGGCTCAGATGACCGTCCTTGCTTTGCAGCAGCTTCTGTGCTCCTGTCCAGTGAATGCCGTCCTTTGTAACTTTACGGTAATAAACATTAACGGAATTATCGGGACGCCGTCTGTTTTTCTTATTGGGTAATGCCGGATTATAACGATACCAAAGTTCCATGGTGTCGCCGTGCATCACAAGCTGCGGGTCGGAATAATGGCCGCCGACTTTCACATCTGCCGGAATGCCGGAAACAGGATTTTTCAGCCCCGTGGGGGGCGCCCAGGTATTTCCGTCATTGGAAACAACAATCGACGGATTTTCATACATATCATGTTCATAAGGGTATGGAGTCATTGACATCCAATATTTATAACCGTTCCATGCTTTGGGAAAATAAAGCACTTTGGGATGAGTAAGCTGATAGGAACCATCATAGGTCGGAATCGGAATAAGATGATATTTATCCTTTAATTTGGTAAAAGAAGCAGGAAGTTTCGTTTTGCCCGGCAGCATTACCTGCCCAAGACCTGCAGCCAACGGATGAACGGAAATCGGATTTTTTGAAGTCACCCTTTGTTTGCTTGGCACGGGTAACTTTATTGCCGGATTCGGTGCTGGAATTGATACGGTAACAACCGCCGCACACACAGCTATAATAACAAGTGAACCCACTATTTTACGGAAACGATATTTCAAAGCAAACACGCCCTTATCTATCAAAATCGACTCATAAAAACTTAATCTTTATCGATTATTATATCCTGAAGGCGTGCAAAAATAATGAATGAATTGTGAAATAAAAATTCCAGTATTGTAACAGTTGTCACACAACGGTCACATTCTATTCACTTTTCTCCCCAAGGGCATCAAGGCTTTGGGCCTTTAGATATGCATTGATAAATCCATCAATATCACCGTCCATTACGGCGTTAATATTGCCTGTTTCATAGCCGGTGCGATGGTCTTTGACCAGTGTGTATGGCATGAAAACATAGGAACGAATTTGAGAACCCCAGCCGATTTCCTTCTGTACACCCTTAATATCCTCAATACGCTCAAGGTTTTCACGCTCTTTAATTTCCACCAACTTAGATTTTAACATACGCATGGCAACGTCGCGGTTTTGATATTGACTGCGTTCAACCTGGCAGGAAACAACAATTCCGGTGGGAATATGAGTCAACCGGACTGCGGAAGAGGTCTTGTTGACCTTCTGCCCGCCTGCGCCGCTTGCGCGGTAAACGTCCATTTTAATGTCGTCCGGGCTAATTTCGACTTCAGCATCCTCGTCAATTTCCGGCATAACCTCAAGTGAAGCAAAGGAGGTGTGACGTCTGCCCGAAGCATCAAACGGGGAAACGCGAACAAGACGATGCACGCCAACCTCGCTTTTTAAGAAGCCATAGGCGTTCTCGCCCTCAATCAATATACTTGCACTTTTCAGGCCGGCTTCCTCGCCGTCAAGGTAATCCAGCGTTTTTACATTATAACCGTGGCGCTCGCCCCAGCGGCAATACATGCGATAAAGCATTTCCGCCCAATCCTGTGCTTCGGTTCCGCCTGCACCCGCGTGAAATGTTAAAATTGCATTTTTGCTGTCATATTCACCGGAAAGCAGCGTTGAAAGGCGCTGTTCTTCAAGCTGTGTTTGGAATTTTTGCACTTCCGCCTGTGCCTCCGGCAAAAGCGAAAGATCCTCTTCCTCATCAGCAAGTTCAATCAGCGCAAGTGTATCACCATATGCATTTTTTAATCGTTCATAGGAGGCAGCCTTATTTTTCAGCATGCTTGAGCGCTGCAAAATAGCTTGGGAATTGCTCATATCGTCCCAAAAACCGGGTTGGGAAGCCTTTTCATCGAGCTTCGCAATTTCCTCCCGCATACTCTCGAGCCCAAGTGCCTCAGCCAGATCTTTTAAGCTTGGCTCAAGCTCCTGTAACGCAAGCCTTAATTCTTCAAATTGCAGCATAATATCATCCTTTAATAATTATCATAAAATTGTTATTAGTTAAATAATTATAGATGATTTGGCGGGTATTGTAAAGGATAATTTGTCTGTAAAGTCGCAGTACAGGGGGTTTTTGTGCGAATTACGGAGTTTTAAATTATGAATGGGATGAAAACTTATTAATAAAACATTGAAGTTTTTTGAGAAATTATATACAATAGTATATTATACAAGTTATACATCTTTTATAGGAGGATAAACTATGACTGACTATACCGGTTTAAAATGCCCGGTTTGTGAAAAGCCTTTTGCTTCGGGCGATGATATTGTGGTTTGCCCCGAATGCGGCGCTCCATATCACCGTGAGTGCTACGCAAAGGTAGGCCGCTGTGTTTTTTCAGATAAACACGGTACACCCGACGCCTGGTCTCCGCCCAGACCGGAGGCAACAGGCGAGGAAGCCACTGAAAATAAATCGCAGCGCTGCCCCCGCTGCGGCAGCCCGAATTCCCAAAATGCGATGTTCTGTGAGCATTGTGGGCAGCCGCTTACAATAAACCAGCAGAATTTTCCCGGATTTCCGCAAAACGGAAGTATTCCACCAAACGGAAGTCTTCCTCAAAATGGCGGCTTTCCCCAAAACGGCCCTAACTTCCCTCAGGGACAGCCGGTTCCTTTCATTTTTGACCCCTTGGGGGGCGTAAACCCGAATGAACCGATTGATGACGTTCCCGCAGGTGACATTGCGAAGCTGATACAAAACAATACGCAGTATTACTTGCCCGCTTTTGTTAATTTAAAGAAATTCGGTACAAATCGTTTCAATTTCAGCGCATTCCTGTTTTCAGGAGGGTGGCTGCTGTACCGCAAGCAATACAAAATCGGTTCAATTATTGCTGCGATCATCACCACATTGTATTTGATTTCGACTTACGTTTCCGTTAGCTTTTCAGAACCGCTTCTGGCATCACTTCTGAAACAGGTTGGTGCTTCGCCGGACACCTTATCCCCCACCTATACGCAGATGATACAAGTATCGGAGCTGCTGATTCAACAGCCGGCTTTGCAGATTTTTTTATTCTTTGTTCCAACGATGATTTTAGTCATTGAATTTGTAATTATGTTGATTGTCGGATTTAACGGAAATAAATGGTACTTAACGCATTGCGTCAATAAAGTCAATCAAATTCATCAAACCGCTCCCGAATCAGTCAGTGCAGCGATTCAGCTTCAAGAGCAGGGTGGCGTAAACGCCCCTCTTGCAATCTGTCTTTTAGTTTGCTATATGATCGTGACATACATGCCTCGTTTTTAAATGGAAATACTTCAATTATATTATGCTTTGGCTATTATTTTAAAAATTATTAGGAGTTGTTAAAATGAAAGTTACGAAAGCTGTCATTCCGGCCGCTGGATTGGGAACCCGGGTGTTGCCCGCCACAAAATCCATGCCAAAGGAAATGCTGCCAATCGTTGACAAACCGGCTATTCAGTATATTGTTGAGGAAGCGGTTAATTCCGGCATCACAGATATACTGATTATCACCAACCGCGGAAAAGGCTTGATTGAAGATCACTTTGACCGTGTACCCGAACTGGAAGCAAAGCTTATTAGCGGCGGGCCGGGAAAAGAAGAAATTTTGAATGAAATCATTGATATTTCACACAAAGCAAACATTTATTTTGTGCGTCAAAAGGAAACCCGGGGCTTGGGTCATGCGGTGAACTGCGCACGTTCCTTTATTGGGAACGAGCCGTTTGCTGTTCTGTACGGCGATGATGTCATCATCGGTGAAGACCCGGCCTGCGGTCAGCTCATTCGGGCTTATAATGAGTTTGGAAAAGGCGTATTGGGTGTGAAAAAAGTAACCGCTGAAGCAATCACCAAATACAGCTCATTAAAGGTCGAAAGCATCCATGATAACTATTTTGAATGTACCGATATGATTGAAAAGCCAACTCCGGATAAAATCATGTCCCTTTATTCCATTCTTGGCCGCTGTGTTTTAACACCGGAGATTTTTGATATTCTCGATCAAACAGAACCTGGAGCGGGCGGAGAAATTCAATTGACCGACGCAATGCGCACGATGGCGCGAGCCGCCGGAATGGTTGCGGTCGATTTCACGGGCAAACGCTACGACATGGGTAATAAGTTTGGAATTATGCAGGCACAGGTTGAAATTGCGCTCAAGCACCCAGAAATCGGCGAAGAATTTACTGCATACTTAAAGGAGCTTTGCCGAACACTGTAAATTAGTCTTGACTAAATATGGTCAGGCTGATATAATTACTCTGTTAAGCCGTAATTTTCGGCTTACTATCCTTGCTCCGAATTTATTTCGGGGCCTAAAGTCCAAAAGGAGGTGCAAATAATGTCAGATGTAAAGAATTCTTATGAAACCGTATTCATTCTTTCCACAACATTGGGTGAGGACGGAATCACAGCGTTGGTTCAGAAATTCAAGACCTTAATTGAGGCAAACGGTACAATCGACAGTATTGATGAGTGGGGCAAGCGCAGACTTGCGTACCCAATCAAAAAGCAGGACGATGGTTACTACACCTTAGTTAACTTCACAAGCTCCCCTGCGTTCACCGCAGAACTCGACCGTATCTACAAAATTACCGATGGTGTCCTTCGTTCTCTCATCATTAAGAAAGAAGCTAAGAAGGAAGCGTGATTTGAATGCTCAATGTTGCTATTTTAATGGGCAGACTTGTTGCCGACCCTGAACTCAGACATACACCAAACGATGTATCCGTGACAAGCTTTACCATTGCGGTTGACCGTTCCTATGTAAAATCAGGAGCAGACCGTCAGGCGGACTTTATCGATATTGTTGCTTGGCGCAGTACAGCTGATTTTGTATGCCGGTATTTCCATAAAGGCCAGCTGGTTGCTGTACAGGGTTCAATCCAGACACGCAGCTATACTGACAAGGATGGAAACAAGCGCAAAGCTTTTGAAATTGTCGCCGATAACGTCCATTTTGCTGAATCAAAGCGCGACGGTGTCGGAGCACAAGGCAGCTTTCATTCAAAGACAGATACCACAAATGACCAGCCTGTTCCCGCTTATGCAAACGGCGACACGGGCGATTTTGAGGAAATGCCTTCGGACGACGATTTGCCGTTCTAATATTTCCCCATTTATCTAATTATTGATGAGAAAAGGAGGCTTTTTGCCATGGCCGATAGAAATGACAGAAACGATAGAAACGACAGACAAGACCGGGATCGCCGTTCGGGTGGACGCAAGACCCGCAAAAAGGTTTGTGGTTTTTGTGTTGACAGAGTTGACACAATCGATTATAAGGATGTTGCAAAGCTTCGCCGTTTTATCTCTGAGAGAGCTAAGATTCTTCCTCGCAGAGTGACCGGCACCTGTGCACGCCACCAGCGCGAGCTGACCATTTCGATTAAACGCGCGCGTCATCTTGCACTGCTCCCATTCAGCAGCGATTGATTTTTCGCTGCCCGCAACTTAACTTTTAGAGCGAGCGCTGTTGCGCCCGCTCTTTTTTTAATCTTTATATTAAGAAACGCCCCTGCACACGGCAAGGGCGTTCAATCATGATCAGCGGAAAAAATTTCTTTTCCGCTGATCATTTTATTTGTGAATACTAAGCAATGGTTGGCGTACTCTGATCTTCAGCCGGAATCTTAATATCTTCTATTTGTCCGTTGAAAATCTGCATTTTCCCTTGTAATTTGGAACCGTTGTTCACTGTTATGGTTGCAGCGGTCAAATCACCGATGACAATTGCATTGCTCTGGCAGACTACGCTGCTCTTTGCGTGAATATTTCCTTGCAGTTTACCGTTAATGGTAAGGTTCTTAGTCTTGAGATCGCCGATAATAACGGAGTCACTGTCAATATTCATATCCTCTGTCGCAGTTATATTTCCACGCACCATGCAGGAGGAAAGGCTGATGTTCGCACCCTGTACGTCACCTACCTGTTTTCCGCTGATCTGTACATTGCCGGTTGTAGTAATGCTGCCGGTTACTGTACCATATATTTCAAAATTACCGTCTGACTTTAAATCACCTGCTATAACCGTGCCCTTTGAAATGACTGTGGTCTGTTTTGGTGCGCTGTAATCGTTTGCGGTCAGTTCAAACGGTTTTTGCGACTGAAAGTCTGGTTTAATCGGTTGAAGGTCCGGTCTTCCCGGCTCAGAGATTTTCGGAATATTTAATACAGGCTGAACCGGCTCATCGGCCTTTACCTCTATTTTAAAATTTTCAACATCATCTGCAGCACTGGATTTTACTGCGTTAGATTTTCCAAATTGCATATCGGGCACACCCTCCGCTTCGTCATAATTCGGGCCATCCCAAATCCTTTTTAAAACGTTCAAAAAACTACCGTTCTCATTTCTGCTAACTGCTTCCATTATTTTCTGCCTCCAAAATATATCATAATCATAAAGACAGTTTATAATCTTTACATCTTATATCATAATCTATTATTCAATATAATTCCAGCATTTTTTTAAATTTTGTGTAACATTTTGTAATTTCTTGCTGAATTTCATTGAAATCTGTCTGAAATAAATCAATATTTAATCTGATTTATAATATTAAGCAAGGTTATTTTGCAATTATCAGACGAGGTTATTGCATTTTGAGTTAATTTAGATTAATAATGCATATTTTAATTTTATAAAATTCATCAAATTGTAATCAAATTATTTTTAATTATTATGCATATATGATATAGTTTGACGCTAATTAGGTGTATTTACCTTATATATATTGAAAAGTTAAATTTTATCATTATTAGAATTAAATGAAAATGGCGGATTTTAAAATTGATAATTCATTTCATCTTGTATTTTGCACTTTAGCATGATATAATCTTAAACAGTTTATGAACGGCGTTTCCGCGACATTCTTAATCTGCTCCTGCGGATCGCAGTCGAAATTCAAACATTATTGAGGAGGAATCTTAGAATGAAGAAAATTGCAGCATTGTTGTTGGCATTTATCATGACGGCGTCACTATTTTCAGGGTGCAAAAAGGTGGACACTTCATCAACTACTGCAGCGACCGACAGCAACACCATAAAAATCGGTGTGTTTGAACCGCTGACAGGCGCAAATGCGGCAGGCGGCGAGGCAGAGGTCGAAGGAATTAAAATAGCCAATAAACTCTATCCTGAGGTTCTGGGCAAAAAAGTTGAAATTGTTGTTGCGGACAACAAATCCGACAAAGCGCAGGCTACGACAGCTGTTGCACGTCTAATCGAAAAAGATAAGGTTTCTGCTATCATCGGTTCCTGGGGTTCAGGTTATTCCATGGCAGCGGGCGAGCTTGTGAAAAAGAATAAAGTCCCGGCGGTCGGTGCCTCATGCACCAATCCGTTGGTTACAAAAGGAAATGATTACTATTTTAGAGTTTGCTACCTTGATCCGTTCCAGGGCACAATCATGGCAAACTATGCGTTTAAGAGCGGTGCCAAAAAGGCAGCGATTGTTCAGGAAGTTTCCAACGACTACGCGGTCGGCCTTGCTACATATTTTAAAGAGGCTTTCATAAAGCTGACCGGCGACCCGAATTCCGTGGTTACTACTGTTAACTACAATACCAATGACCAGGAATTCGGTGCGCAGCTTTCGACTGTAAAAGCAGCTAATCCGGATGTCGTTTTTGCACCGGGCAATTTCACCGAGTCCGCGCTTGTAATGAAACAGGCACGTCAGCTTGGCATTACAGCTCCTTTCCTCGGTGGTGACACATGGGATATTGATGAATTCACCTCTGTCGGCGGCAAGGATGTAGAAGGCGCGACTATTTCCACCTTCTTTGATGACGCGGCACCTGTAACGGCAGAAGGCAAAAAATTCGTTAAGGCTTACAAGGAAGCATACCCCAACAAGAATATGGCAGCTGTTACTGCGTTGGGCTATGATGCATACCTTGTTATCATCAAAGCGATTGAAGCCGGTAACTCCTCTGAGCCAACTGCGATTCGCGACGCACTGGCAAAGACAAAAGGCGTTGAGGGTGCGACCGGCATGCTGACCTTTACCGCAGACGGAGACGCAGACAAAAACTCTGCGATTATCAAAGAAGTAAAGAACGGGAAGTTCACCTATAAGGATACGGTTACCATTGCAAAATAGCGAATAAATTGATATAGGGATGTTATACTATGACGCTTGAATTGTTTTTGCAAAATCTGGCAAACGCGATTGCGGTGGGAAGCCTTTATGCATTGATTGCCGTTGGCTATACAATGGTTTACGGTATTCTTCGCCTCATCAACTTTGCTCACGGCGATATTTTCATGATGGCAGCTTACTTTACCTTTTTCGGAATTGCAGATTTTCACCTTCCGTGGTACTTTGCATGTATTTTTGTAATCGTGCTGACCGCCGGATTGGGGATGCTGATTGAGCGGGTGGCCTATCGCCCATTGCGTGATGCACCGAAGGACTCCATTTTGGTTTCTGCAATCGGTGTTTCGTTCCTGCTTGAGAATTTAGCGAACTATTTATTTACGGGAAAGCCAAAAGCTTTCCCGGATTTCCTTGGCTTAATGTCAACCATATCGCTTGGTTCGGTTACTATCCAAAAAGTTGCGCTTGTTGTTCCTGTCGTTTTAATTATCTGCATGGCTATTCTTTTGTTTGTCATTAACAAGACGAAGCTTGGCATGGCGATGCGCGCGGTTTCAAAGGATTATGAAATTGCGCGCGTGATGGGGATTAATATTAATTTGGTCATTGCAGCTACCTTTGGAATCGGTTCCAGTCTGGCAGCTGTCGGCGTAATTCTATGGGGTATGAAATACCCGCAGGTTTCACCACTGATGGGCGTTATGCCCGGGTTGAAATGCTTTGTGGCCGCTGTTATCGGCGGAATCGGCAACATTAAGGGCGCTGTTCTCGGCGGTTTTATCCTCGGTTTAATCGAGGTTATGCTCGTTGCATTCTTACAGCCGCTCACCGGCTACCGTGATGCATTCGCCTTCATTCTGTTAATTCTGGTTCTTTTGGTTAAGCCGACCGGTTTAATCGGAGAAAAGACAACGGAGAAGGTGTAACATGATGAAGAACAAAAAAAAGCGCAATGTCATCTGCACAGCTGTTCTCTCAGTCATTGTGGTTGCACTGATCTATTATGCAAACAATTATCTCGACGCCTACATTGTAAGAATTTTGAATTTGTGCGCGATCTACACCATCATTGGTCTATCAATGAATCTGATTAACGGATTCACCGGCTTATTTTCTCTTGGTCAAGCCGGCTTTATGGCTATCGGCGCCTACACTGTGGCTATCTTTACGCTGCCAATTGATATGCGTTCCACAATTTACTATATGGAACCAATGAACGGTGCAATTGCAAATATCCACCTGGAATTTGTTCCCGCGCTGCTTTTGGGCGGCATTTTTGCGGGAATCGCCGCATTTTTAATCGGCGCACCTGTTCTGCGGCTGCGCGGCGACTATCTTGCGATTGCCACATTGGGCTTTTCGGAAATCATCCGCATTTTGCTGACCAACTGGCAGAGCGTAACGAACGGTGCGCTTGGCATTAACAAGATTCCGGACAATGCCAATAATATGTGGTGGTCGTTCGGTATTTCAATCATTGTTTTGATTTTGATTTCACTTTTAATACGTTCAAGCTACGGACGCGCGTTCAAAGCCATCCGCGAGGATGACATTGCAGCTGAAGCAATGGGAATCAGCCTCTTCAAGCATAAAGTAATGTCCTTCGTCATTGGCGGTTTCTTTGCCGGTATCGGCGGCGGCCTATATGCCTCCCTGCTGGGCACTGTTGACCCCAAACAGTTCTATTTCACACTGACCTACAACTTCCTGTTGATTATCGTACTGGGCGGCATGGGCAGCATTAGCGGAACTGTCATCGCTTCGTTCATTGTAACCGGAGGACTGGAGTTGCTGCGCGGCTTTGACGAGCCCCTTACCATTGCGGGGTATGAGATTTCGCTGTTCCGTCCCGGCTTCAGCATGGTGATTTTCTCCGTTTTACTGATGGTCATCGTACTGTTCTACCGCAAGGGATTGATGGGCAGGACGGAGCTGTCGTGGGATAGGCTGTTCAATTTCTTCGCTAAAATCAAATCAAGGTTCTCCCCGAAAACGGCAAGGGAGGGCGGTGCGAAATGAAAACCAAGGATATGGCAATTGATCAAATCATTGACAAAAACATTGTTTTAAGAACGGAAAATATGACCATGCAATTCGGCGGCGTCGTTGCCGTTGATAATCTGCACCTGACAATCCGCGAACATCAGATTGTTGCGCTGATCGGCCCAAACGGCGCCGGTAAGACGACCGCTTTCAATATGATTACTGGCGTTTACACCCCGTCGAGTGGAAAAATATTTTTGCAGGGTGAGGATATCACCGGCATGAAGCCGGATAAAATCACACGTATGGGTGTGGCCCGAACTTTCCAGAACATTCGCCTGTTCAAAGATTTGACAGTATTTGAAAATATTATTATTGCGAAGCATTTCTCCATGAAGAGCAACGTGTTGAGCGCGACTTTGCGGCTTCCGGGTGCGGTGCGCGAGGAAAAGCGGATGCGTGAGGAAAGCGAAGCGCTTCTTGAGCGCATGGGTCTAGCCGATGTACGCAACGACATCGCCAGCTCATTGCCTTACGGGCAGCAACGCCATCTGGAAATTGCACGCGCACTGGCAACCGGCCCGAACCTTTTGCTTCTTGATGAACCCGCGGCTGGAATGAACCCGCAGGAAACAGAAGATTTGACTGCCTCCATTAAACAAATTCAACAGGATTTCAATCTGACTGTGTTTTTGATTGAACATCACATGGATTTGGTTATGGAAATATCCGACCGGATTTACGTGCTTGATTTTGGCCAAACAATCGGCAGGGGCACTCCTGCCGAAATCCAGAATAACCAGCGCGTGGTCGAAGCGTATTTGGGGGTGGATGACGATGCTGAAAATTGAAGATTTATACGTGTCCTATGGCGGCATTGAGGCAGTCAAGGGAATTTCGTTTGAAGTACCGGATAAAAGCATTGTCACGCTGATAGGCGCAAACGGTGCCGGAAAAAGTACCACGCTGCGCTCTGTCGTTGGCCTTGTAAAGCCTCAGAGTGGAAAAATCACTTATAACGGCGAGGACATTACCGGTAAACAGTCGGAAGAAATCGTAAAACACGGAATTACACTTGTGCCGGAGGGTCGCCGTATTTTCCCAAATCTGACGGTATATGAAAACCTGAAAATTGGCGCTTATATGCGCAAAGATGATTATTCGAATGATATAAAATGGATTTATGACCTCTTCCCCCGTCTCAAAGAGCGCTCCTGGCAGCTGGCCGGAACATTATCCGGCGGCGAACAACAAATGCTTGCGGTTGGACGCGCGTTGATGAGCAAGCCGGAACTGATTATGATGGATGAGCCGTCACTTGGGCTTGCACCGCTGGTCGTAAAGGGCATCTTTGAAATCATAAAGGAAATTAATAAGTTAGGCGTTACCATTCTCTTAATTGAGCAGAACGCAAACCTGGCATTGCGCGTTGCAGACGAAGGCCATGTTCTTGAGACGGGGCGCATCAAACTTTCCGGTAAAGGGCGCGAGCTGCTCGAAAACGCTGAAGTAAAAGCGGCATACCTCGGCAATAAGAAAAATCGCACACCCACGCAAGAATAATTTGCAATACATAGTAATCGGGCCAATGGCGATTGCCATTGGCCCGAAATTATTTTAAATATTTTTTATTTTTGGTCTCTTTTGTTCTGCTGCGGTGCTGCCGCGCTTCGTTCCTTAACGTAAACAAGCCGATTATACCCATCGCTGTTGCGTTCTGAAACGATATCAAAAATCTTTAAGGACTGAATCAACGGTGTCAGCTTCCGAAAGCCATAGTTCCGTACATCAAAATCGGGATAGCGCCGCACCAACATGTTCCCTATTTCACCGACGAACGCTCTTCCATCGTCATCGGAAATTTCCTGAACAATGGTTTGAATCGCACTTTTGATGATTTCAAGCGGCGTCATTTCTACGGTAACGGGAACCGACGCACCTTCCTCATACTCAATGTCCTCGGTGGGCAAGATATTCGGCATGGCGTTTTGCGCCAGAACCTCCAAATAACGAAACTTATTGCAGGCAGATATAAACGGAGTCGGTGTTTTCTTTTCGCCCATTCCAATGACATTCATTCCCGATTCACGCAGACGAACGGCCAGCCTTGTAAAATCGCTGTCACTGGAAACGATGCAGAATCCGTCTACATTGTTTGAATACAAAATATCCATTGCATCAATAATCATTGCGGAGTCCGTCGCATTTTTACCGGTTGTATACCCGTATTGCTGAATGGGAGTAATTGAATAATCCAACAAAACATTTTTCCACGAACCAAGCGCGGGCTTTGTCCAATCACCATAAATGCGTTTATAGGTCGCAACACCGTCGTTTGAGACTTCATCTAAAATCAGTTTAATGTACTTTTCGGATACATTGTCCGCATCAATCAACACCGCGAAACGGTTATCCTTAGGCATCAGAACACCTCAATTTCTTTTTTATTTTAATTACAAACAACCGCCGGTACGCGACTGTTTCTACTATGCACATATTCGCTTACTTTAATCCATTGATTATATTATAAGTCATATGAATCGGATTATCAAATCAATTCTAAGCGTGAGCAATTGTATAAACCTTAGCAAACAGGACATTCCATATTTGCAATTCATTTTATTTTTATTATAACATAGCGCAATTCATTTTGTTGCCAATCTTTTAAATATATCAGAAAAATCAACCAAAATCGTGCAAACCATCTTGAAAACTTATTGTTGACTTATCAACCATAATATACTATTATAATAAAGCGTATCGATTACAGCAGGTGGTGAAATGCTATGGATGATAAAAAATTATTAATACGGAATTGCGTCAGAATTGTGAAAAAGACGCAAGCGCACATGGACATTGTATTAAAAGAATACGATTTAAGCAGCGGTTCTTATCCGTATTTGCTGGAGCTGCGCGGCAATGAAGGGATTCATAGCGAGAACCTCAGCAAAAAATTAGGCGTTGATAAGGCAATGTCAACAAGAACGATCCGAAAGCTTGTGCAATTGGGATATTTAACAAAGATACCGGATGAACTTGATTCAAGAGCAAATAAACTGTATTTAACAGAGAAAGCCCGCGACTGTATTCCGGAAATTCTCATGAGGCTTGAGCAATGGATTGATTTTATCACCGAAGATTTAAATGAACCTGATAAAAAATTGGTCTTTGAGTCATTGGCAAAAATAGAAAATAAAACATACGGCGAAGGGCAGTGTGCAAAATAGTGGAAATACAAGACACAAAAGCAAAAGATAATCGGTGGGCTATTCTAATCATTACTGTGATGTCTACTTTTATGTCCACTTTGGACAGCAGTATTGTAAACGTCGCTTTACCTATCATGGCAACATCATTGAATGTGACAACCGGAGTAATCGCTTGGGTGGTCAGCGCGTATCTGATTGTAGTATCGATCTTTATTTTATTTTTTGGAAGACTTGGCGATTTAAAAGGACAGGTCAAGATATTCAGACTGGGACTAACAATTTTTACAATCGGGTCCTTCCTTTGCGGCGTAACCCATTCTGTTCCCTTGCTAATTGCAGCGCGGGCCATTCAGGCGATCGGTTCCGCAGCCACCATGGCAAACAGCCAGGGTATTATTACACGCAGTTTCCCGCAGAACGAGCGTGGAAGAGCATTGGGGATCAATGGAGCTTTTGTGGCACTTGGAGCTCTTGTTGGACCTGCCCTCGGAGGTTTCATCATCTCTTTTGCCAGTTGGGAATATTTATTCTGGATTAATGTTCCGATTGGAATTGCTGTTCTTGCCGTTAGCTTTAAATTGCTTTCCGGCGATGAACCTACAATCAATGAAAAAATGGATTTTCGGGGCACGGCGTTATTCATCTTAGCCATTTTGCCCTTTTCCTACGCTTTAGAAGACGGACAGGCTGTCGGCTTTTCAAACCCGACGATCTTGATATGCTTTTTCGTTTCAATTGTTGCCTTCGTATTATTTATTAAAGCTGAAAAGAAAATGGAAGCCCCGTTGCTGGATTTGCAGATATTTCAAAACAAATGGTTTTCCATCAGCATTTTCTGTGCTTTCACTTCGTTTATTACCATTTCGTGCAGCAATATCATTCTGCCGTTCTATTTGCAGAATGCGCTGGGACTGACCCCGGGAAATGCCGGACTTTATATGACCATCTATCCTCTCATATTGGCTTTGGTCGCGCCGTTCAGCGGATATCTTGCCGATAAAATCGGTTCTGAAATTTTAACTTTATTTGGTCTGGGGCTGACCAGCATCGGGCTTTTTCTGATGTCCAGTCTGAATGAACAGCCTTCATTTTTCATGATGGGTCTATACATTTCCATCATGTCCCTTGGGAACGGCTTATTTCAATCGCCCAACAATTCGCTTGTGATGTCCATGCTTCCGCGCGAAAAATTAGGCATTGGCGGAAGTGTCAACGCACTGGTTCGTAATATTGGTATGGTGGTAGGCATCGCCTTATCAACCTCAATTTTATACAGCGGTATGAGCGCAAAAATCGGTCGCCATGTAACGGGCTACGTTGTGGGAAGAGCCGACGCGTTTGTTTTCGGAATGAGAATTGCATTTATTACTGCTGCTTCCATTTCTACGATTGGCGCTGTCATCACAGCGATTCGATTATTTAACAAAAAAAGCAAAACGGCAGAATTCTAAAACGCAGGTTCCAAAATTTTCATCTTCTAAAATGATAATTTTTGTAAAAGCTATCATCAGAGGTGATTATTTTGGATAATAATTTTTATGGATATCCCCTTGCTTTGGGTCTTTTATTCAACAACGACCCAAATTCGAGGGATTATTTTTTCTCCCTCCCTGAGGAGACCCAGCAGGCATTAATTCAGGAAGATATTCATTCGTCCGGAGACCTGCATGATTGTGTGGAACGATATAAATTAAAGGAATAGTTTTAAAAGGTTGAATCATTATAAAAAATCCCGCAAAGCGATGAAAATCGTCTTACGGGATTTTATTTATCCATATATTCTTATTTTTACGAACGCTCTTTTCTGCAATCTTCAATTGTTTGATAAAGCTTTTGAATTGCAGCGTCTGTGCATTCATCGTAATTGCTCAGTGGAAATTCGATGCCTAACGCATTGTATTTGGTTATGCATATTTTTTTGAATGGCAGCAATTCAAGCCTTTGTAAATTTGAAAACTGTGCCGATAGGGATGCAATTTTCAAAACATGTTCCTCGCTGTCCGTCAGTCCCGGAACGACAACGTGCCGAATCCACAACGGCACACACATATCCTCTGTAAGTTTTAAAAATTTCATTACACTGGTCATGCTGCCCTTACAGTAGCGCAGATAATCCGCCTCATTGGAGAATTTCAAGTCACAAAGGACTAAATCGGTATGCAGCAGCACCGCGCGGGCGCCATTCAAGTCACCGATTCCGGCGGTATCCAGCGCAGTGTGGACTCCCGCCCCGTGCAGCCGCTGAAACAATTCCGACACAAACTCCCATTGCATCAAAGGCTCTCCGCCGGAAACGGTAACTCCACCGCTTTCGGCAAAATAAGGTTTGTAACGCAAAATCTTTTCAAAGACTTCATCGACACTGTATTCCTGTCCGCAGGTGCTCCATGTATCCGGATTGTGGCAGTATGCACAGCGCAGGGAACATCCCTGCATGAAAACGACATAGCGCAGTCCTGGTCCGTCCACTGCCCCTAAGCTCTGAAAGGAGTGAATCCTCCCCTTCATTACATCACCTCATGAAAAGTTCTTGAAATAACCTCCAGCTGCTGCTGCTTTGAAAGCTTGTGAAAATTAACGGCATAGCCCGATACACGAATTGTTAAATTGGGATAGCGGTCAGGATGCTCATAGGCTTCCATCAGGGTTTCCTTGTTCAAAACATTGACGTTAAGGTGGTGCGCCTTCTGAATAAAGTAGCCGTCCAGAATGGATGTCAAATTGTTGTATCGTTCCTCATCACTATGCCCCAATGCCTGCGGCACAATGGAAAACGTATTTGAAATACCGTCTTTGCAAACATCATAAGACAGCTTTGCAACGGAGTTGAGTGAAGCAAGGGCACCGTTTTTCTCGCGATTGTGCATCGGGTTCGCACCGGGGGCGAATGGCTCGCCGGCTTTTCTTCCGTCCGGAGTCGCGCCGGTTTTCTTTCCGTAAACAACATTGGAGGTAATTGTTAAAATGGATAACGTGTGTTCCGCATCTCTGTATGTCGGATTTTTCTTCAGTTCCTCAAAAAACAGTTTTACCTGCTCCTGCGCAATGGAATCCACACGGTCGTCGTCGTTTCCAAAGGCCGGATAGTCGCCGGTGATTTCAAAATTCGTAATCAGCCCGGTTTCGTCACGGATACATTTCACCTTTGCGTATTTAATTGCAGAAAGTGAATCCGCAAGGACGGACATTCCCGCAATACCGAATGCCATGAAGCGGTGCACGGAACTGTCATGCAGCGCCATTTGTGTTTTTTCGTAAGCATATTTGTCATGCATATAATGAATGATATTCATAGCACTTACATACATTTTGGCCAGCCATTCACGGTAAATATTCAGTTTCTGTAAAACGGTATCGTAATCAAGATATTCACCCTCATAAGGCGCGTGCGCGGGAGCAACCTGCTGACCGCTCTTTTCGTCACGGCCGCCGTTGAGGCTCATCAGAAGCAGCTTAGCTAAATTTGCCCGTGCCCCGAAGAACTGCATATCCTTGCCGACCCGCATTGCCGATACACAGCAGGCGATTGCATAGTCATCACCAAATTGTGGGCGCATGATATCATCATTCTCATATTGAATCGCATCGGTATCGCAGGATACCTTTGCGGTAAAACGCTTGAAGCTTGCAGGTAATTGCGTTGACCACAATATGGTCAGATTCGGCTCGGCTGATGAGCCTAAATTATAAAGTGTATGGAGGATTCGGAAGGAACTTTTTGTTACAAGCGTTCTGCCGTCTTCCCCCATTCCCCCGACGGCTTCCGTAATCCACATTGGGTCGCCCGCGAAAAGTTCGTTATATTCAGGCGTACGCAAGTGTCTCGCCATACGCAGCTTCATTACGAAATCATCAAAAATTTCCTGTGCCTGCTCTTCAGTCAGCACGCCGCTTTTGAGATCCCGCTCAAAGTAAATGTCCAAAAACGTACTCACGCGCCCAAGACTCATGGCGGCGCCGTTTTGTTCCTTAATCGCCCCTAAGTAGCCAAAATACAGCCACTGTACCGCTTCTTTTGCGTTTGACGCAGGTTGTGAAATGTCACAGCCATACATAAGCGCCATATCTTTTAGGTACCCCAAAAATGTGATTTGCTGGTACAGCTCCTCGAGTAAACGAATATGATCAGCATCCATTATTTGTGTGCCAATCAGAATTTTATCCTTTTTCTTTTCCTCGATCAGCTTATCAATGCCGTAGAGCGCAATCCTGCGGTAGTCGCCAATAATTCTTCCCCTGCCATAAGCGTCCGGAAGACCTGTAATAATCCCACAGTGGCGGGCGGCCTTAATCTCGTCAGTATAGGCGCGAAATACTCCTTCATTATGGGTTGTCCTGTATTTGAACTCATTTTCAACCTTGTCGGAAAGTTTGTATCCATACGCTTCGCATGCCTTGCGCGTCATATTTACCCCACCAAAAGGATTGACTCCTCTTTTTAAGGGGCGATCGGTTTGAAGACCTACTATAATTTCCTTATCCTTGTCCAAATAACCGGGATGATAGCTTGTAAGGGAACTTACCGTATAGGTATCAATGTCCAACACGCCGCCAAACACCTGTTCCAATTCCAATAGATGATTCAGCTTACCCATCAATGTTTTGGTGCGTTCCGTTGCAGTTGAGAGAAATTCTTCATCACCTTCATATGGGGTGTAATTCGTCTGAATAAAACTTCTCACATTAATTTCCGTTTGCCAGTCTCCGCTGTTAAAATCTTCCCACGCATTGCTCATAATTTACTCCTTCTGATTTCACAAAGCATTTCGGTTGCTCTTTTCAATAAAAAAAGAGCAACACTCGGTAAACCCAAATGCTGCCCAGACGGTCGGCTAAACTTAGACTTTTATTCCACTGTGGTTTTGTCCACAATTATCCGTCAGTAATAAAAGCCTCTATTTTGTTATGCAATTATTATAATATACTATAGAAACTCTGTCAAGCGGTGAAATTATGGTTTTTTTGCTTTGGCATTGTCCGGAAATTTTCTTCTTGTTGTTTTTGCTTTTTCAGCATTACTATCAGATATCTGCATTGAGTTTTAAATTTCACCATTCGTTTACCAATAAAAGAGCTAACTTTTAACATATTTCACGAAGGCCGCTATTCCATTAAAAAATTGGGCGTACAGGATCAGTTCGGTCAGGCAGGCAAGCCCGCTGATTTGCTTAAGCATTATCGGTTAGATGTGGAAAGCGTAGCTTAGGACATTGAGAATTTCTGCGAATAATATCCATTCCAAGTTTTTGAAATGCTTACTCTGAAACCGAATTCTTTCTCATAGCAGCGAATATTGCAATAGTTCCTCCCCGGCATAGCCGGGGGGAACTATTTGTTATCGGAAATATACAATTAAAATTCACTTTACTGATTTATTGGATTTTTCCAGCTGAGATACAGATTTGCAATAACCTCTTCGATGGGAGCCTTTTTAATCTCAATGTCTTCAATACCGTTTACATGTGCAAGCTCACCAAGGATTTCGTGCATTCCATTCTGCGAGCGGTCAAACTCAAACACATGAACATTGCCGTCCGAACGAATATATTTCATATCTTCCAAACACGGGCGCTGCGAATCACCGGTTGTGATATTGATGCGGCAAAGACTGTCCTGTGCCTGACGCAGCGCGTCAAAGCTTCCGTCAAACGCAATTCTACCGTTTGAAAGTAAAATAATGCGCTGAGCCATCTCTTCAAGGTCATCCATATCGTGACTTGTGACCACAATAGTGGTCCCTTTTTCTCGGTTGTAGCGCTTTAAAAATGCAATCATCTGGCGCTTTGCGAGCACATCGAGACCAAGCGTCGGTTCGTCAAGAAAGATGATTTCCGGCTCATGCAGGAGGAGCATACCCAAATCGGCCCGCATCCGTTGGCCAAGGCTCAGTTCTCGCGCAAATGTATGAATGATGTCGCCAAGGTCAAGCAATTCCGTCACCATCTTTAAATTTCGCTCATATATTTCCTCCGGAATATTCCAAACTGACTTTTTCCATTGATAGCTTGTGATAACCGGATGATCCCACCACAACTCGGTGCGCTGCCCGAACAGTACGCCGATGTGCTTCATCAGTTCAATCCGTTCTGTTGAGGGACTCCTGCCAAATACTTCGACCTTCCCGCTTGTCGGCTGTAGAATTCCTGATAAAATTTTTATTGTAGTACTTTTCCCGGCACCGTTTGCACCCGCATAGGCAAGGAATTCCCCTCGCTGAACTTCAAGCGAAAGATGGTCAAGCGCTTTGATTTCCTTCTTTTCCGGATGCCTCAAATTCTTGATAATATCCCGTATCCTGCCGCTTCTTTGCCACTGCATATAAATTTTACTGACATCATCTATGACCAAAGCCCGAGTATCGGGGCGAACCGTTTTTTGCATAATAATTCATTCCTTTTTTAAATAATAGAGTTGCTGCGATCAGCACGACCGCTGCCACAGCCGACGTAAGAGCAGGAAACCTCACTCCCCCAAAAACTCCGTTCGGCCTTTGGAAAAGAAGAATGCTGCTTGGAAACCACGCTGCGAGACCCACTGGAATAATCGTGCAGAACACCGTCTGCCAGAGCCATGACGTCCCGCCGAGCGGATAGCTTTTCAGTGATGTGAACAGGTCTCTTGCTACTTCAGAAATTTCTTCTGCGGCCGCCGGCGCGTAAAACGCCAGGCAGGAAACAATATAGGTGACAGAAACAATAATCACGGTTGAGCAGATCACGCTGAACAAATACGCGGCAATCCACATAATCGAAACATTCAAATGCAGCCGTTGAATCGAATAGATACTGAGAGCGATTCCACAAACCAGCATACTGCTGCCGGAAACCGGTGAGAATCCCCCTGTTATAAGCTGAATCCAAATTGGAACAGGCTGAATAACGGCGTGATCCAGTTGGCCGCGTCCAATCACCCGGCTGATGCTGCCCGTGTTGCTGCCCGCAAAAAAGATCATAAACACACCATCAACCATTGTTGCGTAACTAAGCATGAACAGAATTTCGTTTTCATTCATGCCACCGATACCGCCGAATTGAACTGACAGAAGGAACACACCGGACACAGCTGCGGCGGCACTGATGGTGTCCGCTGCTATTTGCAGCAGGCAGTATCGTGTATCACGCAGGAACCACATAAGATCCATTTTAGTGTAAACGCCCAATAAACGAAACAGGGTTTTCAGATTTTGAAAATGCCTGTTATTCTTGAAATTACCCGCCAAATGAAATCATCCTTTCCTCACTTTTTCGAAAAATCAAAACCGCTGCAATCCACAGCACAGCATTCCAGAAAATCTGCAGCGCAATCAGCCGTGCAGAATCACCGGTGCCAATATAGATGGAAAGCGGAGCATTTGCAATAGAGCCAAACGGAAGCAGCTCAAAAATCCTGCCCAAATTCCACGGCATCACTGCGAAAGGAATCAGCGCGCCCGAAAAAAGGGACGATACCGCCTCACGAACCATCATTGCCGCCCAGCAGCCGTTTTTTAAGTTCATTGCAAATGCCGCAAACAAGATATCAAACGCGAAACCGAGTGATGCACTGAGTGCCAGACTGAATGCGAACAGAAGCCCGCAGACATAATTAGAGGGCAGCGGATTGATGCCCATCAGTGGTGAGATAAGTAATACCGGAAGGGAGTAAAACAGAAATACCGGAACCCACCAACGCCCGATTGTTTCCACGATAAAACTCCCGATTACCGGAATGGGCCGTGTGTACCGTCCAATAATGGAACCTTCCCAAAGTGCGGAGGTGGCCGGGGTGATAATATCAAGCTGCTGGCGCAGAACTGAGGCCATCATCATGTATGTTAAAATTTGAGAGAGCGTCATGCCGTTAAAGTCCACACCGCCTGCCGCGAGTGAACGCCAGATAAGAATGAAAATAAATAGACGAAGAAACCGTACTGCATATTCCGCCGTAACACACAGAAAGTTCCCGTCAAATGCCTGTACGGCACACATATAGGCGGTAGCATAATATTTTTTAATCATGATAAAACCTTTGCCTTCCCGCGGCACCGTGAAGCCAATTGGCTGACGGAACCGCGCAATTTATTAGAAATGGATATAAAAATGCCCGAAAGGCGGCAAATACACCTTTCGGGCAACTGTTTCAAAATTGTACTTTAGCAAAAAATCAAAGCAAAGCTAAAGTGATGAAACACCGGTGAAAGATCGTATGGCTTGCCGCAAAAGGGCGCAGTTATACAAGGAAAGGGATTTTATACCCGTTTGGATTGCCACTTCACCGATATTATTCCAGATAATTTCATCCTTAAATACGCTGCAGTTCATACGTTTCACCTCCGATTCAAATAAATTATGTTTATGATACTACCACACAAGAATTTTGTCAAGAATCAAACAGGCTGACAAAGCAATCGTTTTTGAACAGACAATGGTAAAAGACCGTTATTGCAGTTTTCCGACTACCGGCAAGTTGGCTAAAACGGATGTGCCGTGCGGGGCGTTCGCGATTTCCTTTGTGAGATCCTGCCCCGCAGTTAAACCGTGATGTGCCCCGCCGTTCCACTGTGGTACGTTTGTTACGTCGTAAACGGTTCCATTGATAGCCACATATGCGGGATTTCCATTTTGGCCATCGTTCTTTTTCAGTTCTTCTTTAGTGAATAGTTTTTGCGATGAACTGGAAATTGATGCAGCTGATGAATCTTGAGTAACGGAACTTTCTGCAGCGGACGTAGTGCTGCCCGCTGCAGCACATCCTGCAAGAACAAGAAGCACCGCAGCCATAATACATGCTACCATGATTGTCAATTTTCTTTTCATATCATTAATCCTTTATATCCTAAAATATTTTCATCTTTGGGCGATCTTAGAATTTTACAGTGAAAATCTTTCATAATGGATGTTTTTGTTATTTACGCCCATCAATTTGAGACTTTTTAAGATACTTGTCTGCATAACTGCGGGTCCACAGATAAAGTATTGCAGTTCCTGTAAATTGTACCCATTTAAATTGATGTATTTTTCAAGTTTTTCTTCGGTAACATAACCTTTTTCACCTTCATAACTTTCATCCTTAGCGAGCACAGGGATAAATGTAAAGTTTTGCATCTCTTCTTGAAATGCTTGGAATTCACTGCCGCAAATTATCTCTTTTTGATCATTTACGCCCCAAAACAGCATCAACTTCTGACTTTTGTCGTTTTGATAAAAATACCTTACGATACTCAGCATAGGCGTAATGCCTACGCCGCCCGCAATCAGCACAATTCCGTTTTCACAGTCGTATTTAAGTGGACTGAATCTCCCGTATGGCGCATCAAGCGTTGCCTTACTGCCTGCCTTAATGTTTCGCACACCCACAGTCCAGTCGCCCAGACTTTTGACGGTCACAGATATGTGCTTTTTGTCTGAAGGCTGTGAAGAAATTGAAAACGGATGTTCCTCTGCGCTAATTCCATCGCTTAGTATTCTTAAGAACCCGAACTGACCCGGCAGATATGGAAATACTTCCCCCACCTCCGGCCGCAGTATGAGAGTACTTATGGAAGAAGACTCCGCGTGGACTTGCTCTACAACAAATTTTCGATTCAGAAAATATCTGCGGATCACCTTGTGGTATAAATAAAATCCAATTGCCGTGCCGGAATACAGAATGTAGACTGCCTTAACAAAGGGATTGCTTGCGGAATAAGAAAGCATTACATGGATAAAAACAAGTACAACTGCCACTACATTCAGGTTATGTAAAATCACATGCATATTGTATTTTCCAAGATTCATCTTTTGGGCAAATACTCTTAACGCCTGCAGCGGTTTTATGATTCTGACCAAAGTATCAATCATAAAGACAAGCGCCAGCACAGATGCAATGATAAAAATAACGATTGCAGCATCCCCAAGTTTCGTCTGAAAACTTTCCGAAAAAGTACGTTCCTGCAGAAGCTTATGCGTGAACGCAATCACAATCGCGATGACAGCCATCAGACTGTGAAACTGATAAAATCGGTCAAGTCCAAAACTCGATTCGATTTGCTTCGGTCTTGCGCTGAGTATCAACTGCATATTTAGCCACGTAAACGCCATAGATCCAAGCACCATAGGAATAAAACCGGCGGAACTGTAATAGCCGGGATTGGAGGAGTAAATTGCAACAATGGGTAATGCAGGGCTAATAAAATAAAGTACAAGGAAACAAATCTTTTTTATCATGACATCATCCGCTTTCTATTTAAACTTGGAATCTATTTTTCATACATCGACCATAAACCTGTGTATTGCACTGCCCCCACGACCCAGGATGGTGGGCGCGGGGGCAGTGCTAATTAAACCCCCTTTAGGGCTGCTTTTTCAATGCTTTGGTAAGAATAGGAACAATCTCATATAAATCACCAACAATGCCATAATCGGCATTTTCAAAAATTGGTGCATCAGCGTCATTGTTAATGGCAACAATTGTTTTGGCGTCACGGATACCGCCAAGATGCTGAACCTGACCGGATATACCAATGGCGAAATACAATAAACCTTTGAATTTCTGACCGGATATACCTACAAAGTGGTCGAGCGGCAGCCATCCTTTTTCTTCGGCAACAGGTCTTGAACAACCGACCTCGGCCCCCATAGCTGCAGCCAACTCTCTTATGATGGGCAAATCCTCTTTGGAAGCCAGTCCACGGCCTATACTGCACACTCTATCCGCTTCTCCAATACTTCCATCGGAATTTTTGGGATTTCCCGCGCTTCTTAGATCCTCAAGATTGAAATTCTTCAGGAAAGCCGCTACTTTTTCTTCCGGAGAACCTTCTATTATTAAGATTTTCTTGCGCTTTCCTGTAACTTCTAATTTTGGCTTGGTTTCCGTTACAGTGGCGGGGCTGCTGCTAACGGCACTTTCCGGCGCTTTTTTAGGAGCCTTTCCCAAAAGGGCGTTTGAAATGACCAACTTTTGAATTTCATTTGTACCTTCATAAATCGTACAGATTTTTGCATCGCGATACATCCGTTCCACGGCAAAGCCTTTTATATAACCGGAGCCGCCATAAATTTGCACCGCATCATTGACGACTTCCAGACAAATGTCGGAGGCATACTGTTTCGCCATAGCGGATTCAGTTCCGTATGATTCATGATTTTGCTTTAGCTCGGCGGCACTGTACACCATAAACCGGGCCGCACGAATCTTGGTAGCCATATCAGCAATCTTAAATGCGACACTTTGCTGTCTGGATATTGGTTTACCGAATTGAATTCGCTCTTTGGAATAACTCAAGGCCTTTTCATAAGCCCCTTGGGCAATACCCAGCGCCTGTGAGGCGATGCCAATGCGCCCGCCTTCTAATGTTTCCATGGCAATTTTAAAGCCTTGCCCTTCTTCTCCCAGAAGGTTCTCCCTTGGTACTTTTACATCATGAAAGAGCAGTTCAGCCGTCGAGGAAGAACGAATGCCCATTTTATTGTAGTGGGTACCAAAGGTAAAACCTTCCCAACGCTTTTCAACAATAAAAGCGCTGATTCCTTTTGTGCCGATTCCAGGTGTTGTAACTGCAAATATAATATATGTATCAGCATACTCCGCGTTGGTAATGAATACCTTGGAGCCATTCAAAATATAATGGTCGCCATTTAAAACGGCGGTTGTTTCCGTTCCGCCGGCATCACTGCCCGCATTGGCTTCCGTCAGGCCAAAGGCAGCTATTTTTTCTCCGGAAGCCAATGGCTTAAGGTATTTTTCTTTTTGACTTTCTGTTCCGAATTCCATAATCGGCCACGAACCTAAAGAAACATGTGCTGATAAAATAACGCCCACACCGGCGTCTACCCGGGACAGTTCCTCCACAGCAATGATGTAACTTATAACATCCTTACCAGCACCACCGTACTTTATAGGATAGGGTAGTCCCATAACAGCCATTTGCCCTAATTCTTTCACAATCTTTTCGGGGAATGCATTGTCTGTATCCAGTTGAAAAGAAATAGGCTCAATTTTCTCCTCGGCGAACTTTCGAATCGTATCTTTCAGCAATTCCTGTTCCGCAGTCAATTTAAAATTCATAAAATTTTCCTCCTATAATCATTCCGTTTTCTATTTTCTACACAAGCTGCAACAAATTAAACATGCTTGGTTTTTAACACCGATACTCTGATACAGTGTTTTGTATCGCATGCATTTAATTAGTTATACATCGCATCATCTTTTTCCGTTTATGATTTAGGAAATATTTCCAATCGTTTGATTCATAATTTCATTATATGATTATCATCTGACAAGTTCAAGCATTCATTTGATTTCGTTTAAAATCTTTCCAATATCAGCTTCAATAGAAATAGTCTTTATCCACGGTAGGCCGGCATCAATCAAAAAACGCACCGGAAGTTAATCCGATGCGCATCTCATAATGCGTTTATAAATAACAGATATCTATAAAGAAGTTGTAATACCCGTTAATATTTCTCTTGCCTTTGCTTCATTGTTCAAACTGGTGATAAATATCAAATAGTCTTCCGCTAAAATTTGCGTATCCCCTCTTGGTATAAAATCTTCACCCCTTCGTCTAATTGAAATAAGCAAACAACTTTTTGGTATAGCGATTTCCTTAACAAGCTTTTTTTCTGCTAATGAGCCATAGTGAACAATCATTTCAATTGTAATTTTTTTACTCTCATCATATTTATCTATTTCAATTTTCTTCTCTGCAATTTGTACTTCTAACAAAGATTCATATATAGGATTGCTCTTCAATAAATCCGCAACAACATAAGCGATGATTGAAACAATTGTCAGAGATAACAAATGAGTGAATGAACCTGTCATCTCAATTAATAAAATAACGCCTGTGATTGGCGCTCTTACAATTGCCGTAAAATAACCAGCCATTGCAAGAATTACAAAGTTGTAAAATAAGTTGGAGTCAAACCCCATATAGTTTACTGCAACATTTCCAAAGACTGCTCCGATTGTTGCCCCTAATATCAAAAGAGGAAAAAAGATGCCGCCCGGTGCTCCGGAGCCAAAACTGATCATTGAAAACATAAATTTAATTACAAGGATTAATAATAAAAAGGTAATATTTGTGGACAATTGCAATTCTCCAAGCACGGTATGACCACTGCCTAATGCTAATGGAAAAACCAGGCCCAATATACCTGCAAGAATAAATGGAATAATCGGTCTTGCTTTTGCGTTAAGTAATTTAATCTTTTTATACAGTGCTTGCGTTTTTATCAATATGTAATTATAAAAAGCACCGGCAGCTCCAAGAACCGCACCAAGAATGAAAAGCAACCAATATCCACTTAACGGAATGTTCCCTTCGACACTAAAATGAAATATCGGGCTGTTTCCAAAAATAATTTTGGAAACAAAGTCAGATGCAACTGCCGCTGCCATAGTTGACAGTAAAACTACCGGAGAGAGATATTTAAAGATTTCCTCCATTGCAAACATTGCGCCTGCTAACGGTGCGTTAAATGCAGCAGCCAGCCCTGCACCCGCGCCACTGGCAATCAATATCTTTTTCTCCGTTCTGGAGGTTGCAAATTTATCCCCAACGCCTTGTGCAATACAAGCGCCAAGTTGAATGGACGGCCCTTCTCGCCCCAATGAAAGCCCGCCTAATATTGAAACAGCTCCACCAACAAATTTGGCAATTAAAGTACTTAACCAATTGTTTTTAAAGTACCCCATTATAACGCCTTTGACCTGCGGAATACCACTTCCGCTAATCATACTGTATTTGTGTACAAGTGTTCCAACGAAAAAGCCTGCCGCCCCGAGCACTAAAAATGCAATTGGTATAAGAATCAAATTGTTTCTCAAGTAATGATAGGTTGCAAAAGATAACTCTTCCGCACCTGCCAGAATCCAACGGTATACAGATGCTACCATGCCAACTAACAAACCAACAATGATACTTTTCAGTAAAACGGGCAGTTTGTTGGATTGAGCATTGATTACTGCCTCGTAATTATTTTTGACTTTCATGAACTGTTTCTGAAATCTCCTAACCTATTGTAAAAATAACATACGTCCTCTTTAAACCTACGCTTGAATAAGTTGGTAATATTTGTTTTTTATAGTATAACATATCAAAGCTTTTGTCAAATTTCTATCAAAGTCAGAAGAAGAAATTTTAAATCTATATTAAGCCAAAAATGATTGATTTGGAAATTTTATTTTAAAAATTACATTGACAACATTCTATATAGTTGCTATTATATAGAAAGACATCAATGTTGTTGAATTAGTAAGTGAAAGCGGTGGAACAATTGGAACGAAATTATAAAACTTGTACGCAGGTATTAAAAGCACTGTCAGACGAAACACGGATAAAAATTGTGGATATGCTGTGTGACGGAGAGCTTTGCGCATGTAATATTCTTGACAACTTTAATATTACTCAGCCTACTCTTTCCTACCATATGAAAATTTTGACCGAATGCGGTCTTGTTGAAGGCAGAAAAGACGGCCTCTGGATGCGTTATTCCCTAAAAACAGAAAACTTTGAGGTAGTTAGAAATTTGTTTAATCATTTTTGCGAAAGTGCAAACGAAAAACGAAGCAATAATTGCTGTCAAAAAAAGTCTGGAGATGATTTGTAATGGTTGTATTTGAATGGCTCAATGATCAACTGCTCAAAATGCAGTGGCTTTCCGATTTGGTCAAAATGTTGGTTCAGAATGTGTTCAAGCTCAATATCAATGACAGGTTGGGTGGCAGCATCCACTTTTTCATTTATGATACGATTAAGATTTTTATCCTTTTATCTGTGTTGATTTTCTTGATTTCCTACATTCAAAGCTTTTTTCCGCCTGAACGCACAAGGAAAATACTCGGCAGGTTCAGCGGAATTACTGCAAATGTTTTAGGGGCGCTTTTAGGAACCGTAACTCCGTTTTGCTCTTGTTCCTCTATTCCACTGTTTATCGGGTTTACAAACGCGGGACTTCCGTTAGGAGTTACTTTTTCATTCCTTATTTCTTCCCCTCTTGTGGACTTAGCCTCCGTGCTTCTTCTCGCAAGTATTTTCAACTGGAAAATTGCGATTGCCTATGTTATCGTCGGTGTCCTTCTCGCCGTTATTTCAGGTACGATAATCAGCAAATTAAAAATGGAAAAATATGTGGAGCCGTTTGTTTTTAGCAATAAGATGATGGAAACAGAACAAACAGAACTTACAAGACGCGATCGCATTGAGTTTTCCAGAGACCAGGTTCTCGGCATTGTCAAAAAAGTATGGTTGTATATTCTTATCGGTGTCGGCATTGGAGCTGCAATTCACAACTGGATTCCACAGGACATCATTACCGCCGTTCTTGGGCAGGATAAACCATATTCCGTACTGCTGGCAACTTTGGTTGGTGTGCCGATGTATGCCGATATTTTCGGAACTTTGCCGATTGCCGAGGCACTTGTGTTGAAGGGCGTCGGGCTTGGTACAGCACTTTCCTTTATGATGGCTGTGACCGCACTCTCTCTGCCGTCAATCATCATGCTAAAAAAAGTGGTAAAGCCAAAACTTCTTACAGTTTTTATCAGCATCGTTACTCTCGGTATTATTATAATCGGTTACGCTTTTAATGCGTTTGGCTATTTGTTGGTATAGAGGAATTCAATTGGACACCTATATCCTGTATGGCAGAGCCGTATAAAATACGGAAGTAATTCCTAAAATGATCGGCTCTGGCTCAGGGTGATTGATATTATGGCTGTCTATGCATCAGCGAAGTTCATTTCAAAAGATAAAATGAAAAGATTCCATAAAAAATGCTGATCATATCAGTAAATAAAATATAAGTGAGGAAATCATTATGGTAATCAAAATTTTAGGTTCAGGCTGCAATAAATGTGTGGCACTTGCAGAAAACACAAAGTCCGCTCTTGCAGAGCTTGGCATGGAAGCCGAAATCGTCAAGGTAACGGACTTCACCGAAATCGCTGCATTTGGAGTAATGTCGACGCCTGCTCTTGTTATTGATGAAAAAGTTGCTTCCTTTGGCAAGGTGTTAAAGCCAAAAGATATTGTCAAAATAATTGAGAAACTTGCAAAATAATTCAACTGACAATTTTCCGGTTGATTGAACGGAAGTAAGTGATTGGAATACACAAAGCACAGCCGGCAAGGTCTATAATTACCTTGCCGGCTGTGTTATTTTGATCATTTAAAATCCGATTACTGTGTGCAAGAACCTGAACCATTTCCTTGACCTCTGCCCTGTCCATTGCCCTGTCCTCTACCGTTCATTCCGCCAAAACCTGCGCCCATCTTTTGACCGATTCTTGCCGACCCTGTGCCATCGCAGTTTGCCTGATTTTCTTCTATTGCAGTGATAATTTGATCTGCTCTTTCCTGTGTCATTGTTCCTGCTGCGACTTTTTCAGCAAGGGCATCCTTTTTAATTTGCAAAACTTCATTTTTAAACTCTGTCAGTTTTCCTGCGTCATTTGCAATCGTACCGTAAGTTTTGCCTGTCTCCGATCTTTCATTGATCACACTTTCTACCGTTTTCCCGGTTAGTCCCGCTGCCGCCTCCGCTGGTGTATTGTACTTAGAAGCAGCAAAAGCGGTTAGTGAAGTTGCGCCGATGACGAGTACCATCGCCCCGATAGCTGTGATTTTTTTAAGCTTTGTCATTTAAGATGACCTCCTTGTTATTTTTATTTTTTCTGCATAACAACTTGTTGTTGCTATAGTTATAGAATACAGAAAAGATGTGGCAAAAATGTGTTTTTAATTTTCAAATTGTATGACAATTTCTATTGTGACTATGAAGTGGCGACCGTGTGGCGTTCAAGGTAAGAAAGCTGTTCCGGCGTGATACTTGATTGTTGCTTTAATATCTGCGCCGCATGATCCGGTACATAAGTAGTTTCGTTCAGATCGTAAGGTAACCCGTGGTAAAATGCTACAAACATTCTTACAGAACCGATTCCTATTTCATTGGGTGCGTTTGAAAAAATCTTTTCTAAGTCTTTGCATTTAAATTCCTTGGCATCATTTTGGTTCACAGAAAAAGCAGCTGCTAAGTCGTCAATCGGAACATTGAACAGATCGCTGATCTCTGAAAAGGTGTAAGAACCCCGAATATCGGCGGGATCATATTTCTGGAAATTCTCGGTCTGACTTAATTTGTCTGGAATTTTGGTCGACTGTGTGGTCCACAAACCAAATGCAGAAGTGAGTCCAATTCCGACCAATACAATGCAAACTGTAATGATAATCGTGGTTTGCGATTTAATTTTCAAATGAATCCCCTCCCTCTTTTGTGGAAATAGTGACGGTATTTTGCACCGGACATACCATTTCACTGGTGCATTGGTGGCAGCTGATACACTGATGGTTTTTCACCGTATTTGTATTGGATACTTCAATATTCATTGGGCAGGTGTTATCACACTGTTTGCATCCAATGCAGGTGTTTTTGTTTCGCCGTATTTTGAAAATGCTGATCAAGTTAAACAGTCCAAGCAGCGCGCCATACGGGCAAAAATACTTGCACCACGGTCTTTCAATAAATAAAGAGAGAACTGTGATGACGCCAAGAGCTATGTACGCTGTAACAGCAACCTCATTTGTAAAAAAGTTGAACAGTGCATAATAGGGGTCAACGGCCTGAAAAACCAGCTTCGCTGTTACGGCAGTATTGTAAAGCACCATCGCTAAAACCCCATATCTTAAATATCTAAGAAGATGATCCAACTTTTTCGGTACAAAGTGGTTATACTTTTTAGGAAAAAGCTTTCCTCCTATTTTCCCAATCCATTCCTGAAAGCTTCCAAACGGGCAGATATAGCCGCAAAAAATCGCGCCGAACAAAATTGCAACAATCACACCCAGAATCATCAGAATAAATGCGGAACTGTGGATCTTTTGAATAAAATCCCCCGATGTCGCAAATTCGTAAATGGTAGCTACGCCGCCAAACGGGCAAATTGCATGCAGGGAAGCGTCCGGTAAAACCGGAATTTTAAATCCTTGTTCGCTCAACCATTTGCTAATTGAAATGAGAAATACGATTACAAAAACGGAAATCCGGGTAATTGTTCTGGCTGTTCTTGCTTTGCTTTTTTTTATTTTCATAAGCTGCAACCTCCTCTTGTATTTGTGTTACGATATGACCATTGTTGCAACCGCATTTTATCAAGAGGATATGGCAAAAGTGTGTGTTTTATTTTCTATATTCATGGCAGACAGTTCGTAAAAAACATATTTTTGTCACAGTCTTTTTCTATAATAATGTTATAAATCAAATATTGAAAATTATGAGGTGATTCTATGCCAATCATTTTAATTGCAGATGACAATAAACAAATCACTTCTATTTTAGAGGAATACGCTAAAAAAGAAGGGTTCGTGCCCAAAGTTGCACTGGATGGACGTGAAGCAATCGACCTGTTTCAAAAACTATCCCCCGATATTGTTCTTCTTGATGTCATGATGCCAAAAATGGACGGCTTTGAAGTGTGCCGGGAAATACGCAAGACTTCCAATGTGCCGGTTATCATGATTACCGCAAGAGGGGAAGATTTTGAAAAAATCATGGGGCTTGATATCGGTGCGGACGATTATATCGTAAAGCCATTTTCACCGGGCGAGGTCATGGCCAGAGTACGCGCAATTTTAAGAAGAATAACCCGCACGGATGGACAAAAGCAGCAAGTTTATTCTTTCGACAATCTAAATATCAATTTGGATGATTATGTAGTCCTGATAAATAAGCAAATTGTGTCTTTGACAAAAAAGGAAATTGAGCTTTTGTGGACACTTGCCACGAATAAAAATAAGGTGTTTTCCCGTGATAATCTGCTGAACAGTTTGTGGGGATATGATTATTTTGGTGACAACCGTACGGTCGACTCCCACATTAAGCGCCTTCGTGCAAAGCTTGATGAATTTGCTCATGACAGCTGGGATATTAAAACCATATGGGGCGTCGGATACAAATTTGAGGGAAAATTAAATGAAGAATAGAATTGCATTTAAGCTTACAATGTATTTTTCAGCCGCGCTTCTTTTGTTCTCCATTATAATCGGAAGCGTCTTTATGACACTTTTCAAAAATCACACAATGGAACTCCACAAAGCCGATTTACAAAACCGTGCGGTTTCGATGGCAGGCACCCTTTCAGAATACATGAGCGGAAAGAATGGCTCTGGTGGCGGTATGGCGGGAAACGGGCAGATGGGATACGGTGCCTATCTGCGTTTTTTAGATAAAATCGCAATGACCGACGTGTGGATTGTAGATGAAAATCTTCAGCTCATCACAACCGGTCACATGCAAAATCAGCAATATAACTATGCTGATTTGCCACAGGATGCAGAAACGGTTGTTAAAGAAGTATTTCAGGGCAAAACCACCTTCAGCGAAGGCTTCAGCAACCTTTTAAACACACCTACCTTAACGGTTGGTACACCGATTCTGTCAGATGGAACAGTAATCGGTGCTTTACTGCTGCATTCTCCGGTGGAGGGAATGAATGAAGCCATCACACAGGGATTCGGAATTTTGGCCGTCAGTATTTTTGTGGCTCTTGTGTTATCCATTCTTTTATCTATTGCGCTTGCAGTCGCTTTTACAAAGCCTTTAAAAAAGATGAAAAATTCTGCCTTACAGCTTGCAAACGGCGATTACAGCGTTAAGACCAATGTAAAGCAAAAAGATGAAATCGGTGAACTTGCCTCCACGATTGATATTTTAAGTGAGCGGCTTAATCTTGCCAGTCAAGAAAGCAACCGGCTTGACCAGCTTCGCCGTGACTTTGTAGCCAATATTTCGCATGAACTCAGGACTCCCGTCACGGTTATTCGGGGTTCTCTTGAAGCACTTTGCGACGAAGTGGTAACCGACCCCGAGCAAATAAAAAGCTATCACCGCCAAATGCTCAGTGAAAGTATATTTCTGCAAAGGCTGGTAAATGATTTACTCGATTTATCCCGTCTGCAAAATGCGGACTTCAAAATTGAAATGCGAGAAATCAGTCTTTGCGATGTACTCAGCGATGCACTTCGCAGTGCACACCGTATGGCAGAACTAAAAAATATTGAAATCACACAAGAACTCGATATGCAGATGTGCACGGTAGTCGGCGATTATGGGCGGTTACGGCAGATGCTTTTGATTATTCTTGACAACGCCATTAAATTTTCACCTCTTGGCGGTGTTATCGCTGTGACTCTAAAAGACAAAACAGTTTCGATACGGGATAACGGGCTTGGGATTGCGCAGGAAGATTTACCGTACATTTTTGATCGTTTTTATCAAGTTAAATCAGAGGAAAATAAAAACGGTACAGGTCTTGGGCTTGCCATTGCAAAGCAAATTGCGGATAGGCACAGTATCCAAATTCTTGTAAAAAGTAATATAAATCAAGGAACGGAGTTTCTCTTTCAATTCTGAAATACAGGTGTTTTCAATTCATATAGCAAAAACTTTATGCATAAATCAATCTTCCTATTAAGTGTGACCTAATCACTGAATACAAACTATTAATCCTTTATAATGAAAACCATACTATACGATGGAGGAAATGTAACGTGAAATCTCTTGTTGTTAAGACAGCCCATTGTCCGCAAAACCACCCTTGCCCTTCGGTTAACGTTTGCCCGGTTGGTGCCCTGACACAAAAAGGCTTTCATGCGCCTGACGTTGACATGAACAAATGCATCAAATGCGGAAAATGTGTAAATTACTGTCCCATGCGCGCGCTTGTACTGGAATAATTGTAAGGAAACGAGGGAGATAACATGGATTATCTGATTTCATTTTTAGAAGGAATCATCACATTTATTTCTCCCTGCCTTCTGCCGATGCTACCGATTTATATCTCTTACTTTGCAGGGCAAGGCAGCGGAGGAAAAAAGAAGTCGGCCATTATCAATTCCCTCGGATTTGTTTTGGGTTTTACTCTTGTTTTTATCACGCTTGGAGCGTTTGCCGGAACAGTTGGAGGCTTTTTAAAAGAATACCGCACAGCAGTAAATATAGTGTCCGGCATTATTGTCATCCTGTTTGGTTTAAACTTTATCGAGTTGATACGTATTCCGTTTCTTAATATGAATCGACAGTTAAAAATAAAGACGGTAAATATAGGTTTTGGATCCTCGGTACTGTTCGGCGTGGTATTTTCAATTGGATGGACTCCGTGTGTAGGCGCGTTTTTGGGTTCCGCCTTAATGCTCGCTGCTTCGGGTGGTGAAAGCCTGAGAGGAATTCTTATGCTTCTCAGCTTTTCGCTTGGACTGGGTATTCCTTTTATCGCAAGCAGCATTTTGATTGACCGCTTAAAATCAGCATTTAATTTTATCAAGAAGAATTATCGAATTTTTAATCTGGTATCGGGCGGACTTCTTGTTATCGTCGGTATATTAATGGCAACAGGATTGATGGGATACTTTCTTTCCTTGCTTACTTTTTAGGGGGGACTTATGAGTACAAAGAAAAAAACAGTTTTAGGTATTATTTTATTTGCGGTGTTCTTGATCATCGCATATTTCGCATATATCTCTTTATCCAATTACTATAAACCAAGTCAGGAAAATCAACCGGCAAAGAGTAATTCCTCCCAAGCGGACAAGAAAACTCCGGCGCCTGATTTTACGGTCTATGACACAAAAGGCAACAAGGTCAAACTGTCTGACTTTAAAGGGAAACCGGTTGTATTGAACCTTTGGGCATCATGGTGCCCTCCCTGCAAAGGCGAAATGCCGCATTTTAACACACAATATGCAAACGTAAAAGATGACGTCGTGTTTATGATGGTCGATTTGGTGGATGGTCAGCGTGAAACTCAGGAAAAAGGGCAAAAATACGTCAAAGATCAAGCGTTCGATCTTCCGATCTATTTTGACAATGAGCAACAGGCTTCTAACGCCTATGGAATCTCATCCATTCCGGATACGCTGTTTATCGACTCTGAAGGCTACATTGTAAATGCATATCGCGGTGCGATTGATGAGGGCACTTTGATTGCTGGAATAAATTCAATTAAAAAATAGGAGGCAATATCATTGGGAATAAAAATTGCTGGTATAATTATTGGTGGACTGTTAGGCCTTCTATATTTTAAAAAAGTTGGATGTCCCACAGGAACATGTCCAATTACCTCAAATCGATATGGCTCTATGATTTACGGAGCTGTAATGGGCTTTATGATCAGCTCATTCTTTTAAGTAATCGAAATAAATTAGCAAAAGAGGGATAACTTGGCAGATAAATTTGACCCTAACAATCGAAAGAAACTTGACAGTGAAGACCGCAAACGTCTTCTTTCCCCACGTAATACGTTAAAAACACTTGGGTATCAAACAGATGACTCGATGGCTGACATCGGCTGCGGCATCGGCTTGTTTACTTTTCAGGCAGCGGAAATTGGCGGGGAAAATGCAAAAATATATGCAATTGATATTTCAGAGCTGATGTTGTCTGAGGTAAAAAAGCGTGCAGAAATTGCAGGGTACAAAAATATTGTACCTTTAAAATCAGAGGAATATGATTTTAAACTCGAAAACGAGTCAGTGGATTTTGTCCTGATTTGTACGGTATTGCATGAAATTGAAGATAAATCCCGTTTTCTTCAGGAGGCCGCCCGCATTTGTCGAAAAGGCGGGAAAATCTCTGTAATTGAATTTAATGAAAAATCAACAGATTTCGGCCCACCTTTGCAGCATCGCATCAACCGTGAAAATGTCGGTGAAATGCTTTTTGACTCAGGCTTTAAATTAGTGGATAATTTGGATATCGGTGAATCTTTTTACGCAGTGACAGCATCAAAATAGTTTATGCTCAATTGTTTATCGTTCACACAAAAAGGCGTTCTGTTTTCAGAACGCCTTTTTGATTGTAATTTGATTGTAGTAAATTTCGCAGCAATATGGAAAACGCAGCCTTCTTTTGAAATAAATCAGTTACCAAACCCGCATAACGAGCATGATTTTCCCTTGATATATTATAATTCCGGCAATATAATATAGTTGTATTTTCAATGAATCAATAATGAGTCGGTGTTCATTTGCAGTAATTTTTAATCAACGTTGATTCTGTCTTGAACAAAAAAAGTAAGAATAGGGGTAATAGCATGGTTTCAGGTGTAATTTTTCATATCGATGAAAACAGTAAGTGGGAAGTGTTGCTTCATAATGTAAAAAATTTGTTATTGGCTTGTAAATCAAATGAATATGCAGTGGAGGTACTTGCAAACGGAGATGCTGTAGCTTCTTATGTAACTCCTCCCTCAGACATAGAGCAAATGATGGAGGACCTGGCAAAATCAAATATTACATTCGCAGCCTGTAATAATTCCATGCGGGGCATGAAAATTAAAGCAGAGGACCTTTTTTCTTTTGTTAAGGTAGTACCTGTTGGAGTACTTGAACTCATTCAAAAGCAAAATAAAGGCTATGCATATATAAAGCCTTAAATTTGTTTTTAGCTTATTCGACTTTCTTTATTAACAACTTATTTGTGTATCAAAATACAACCAAAGGCTAGCTTTGAGCCCGATTAGAAATATATGCAAAGGCCCGCGCACAGCTGTAATTACGGCACGATGATCATCAATTCAAAGCAGTATATTCTTAATATCTTAAAAAATGTATGAAAGGGGTATGAAGCAAAGTGAATATTGAGGAAATTGTACAGTCACAGCGGAATTTTTTTGAGACGGATGCTACCAAATCTCTTGCCTTCCGTATCAATGCTCTGAAAAATCTGAAAGAATCTGTTCTAAAAAAAGAGCAAACGCTCTACCTCGCAATGAAATCAGATTTGAACAAATCGGAATTCGAGACTTATATGACAGAATTGGGGATGGTTCTGGATGAACTGCGGTTCATTACCGAGCATCTCTCCAAATGGACAAAAAAGAAGGCGGTTCACACCCCCATTGCACAATTCCATTCCAGAAGTTTTCAAATGCCAGAGCCCTATGGCGTGGCTCTGATTATTGCGCCGTGGAATTACCCGTTCCAGTTGAGTTTGGAGCCGCTGATTGGTGCTCTTGCCGCAGGAAATTGTGCGATTATAAAACCTTCCGCTTATGCTCCAAAAACATCACAAATCATTGCCGACATCATTGCCGACTGTTTTCCTCCGGAATATGTTGCTGTTGTGCAGGGTGGTCGTCAGGAAAATCAGACTCTGCTAAATCAGCGATTTGACTACATATTTTTCACAGGCAGCGTTGCGGTTGGCAAACTTGTGATGGAAAGCGCCGCAAAAAATCTAACGCCTGTCAGCCTTGAATTAGGCGGAAAGAGCCCTTGCATCATCGACAAAACCGCAGATTTAAAAGTCGCTGCAAGACGCCTGGCGTTTGGTAAATTTCTTAACGCAGGCCAAACCTGTGTGGCACCCGACTATCTTTTGGTTCATCGCAGTGTAAAGGATCAAATTGTGGAATACTTAAAACAGGAAATCACCAATTTTTATGGTACTACTCCGCTCGATAACAAGGACTTTCCTAAAATTATTAATGAGAAACATTTTAATCGCCTCAAAGGGTTAATTGCGGGGGAAAATATCCTTGCAGGCGGTGAAACCAATGATCGGGAACAAATTGCGCCAACCCTGCTCGATGGGATTACCGGTCAGTCTCCCATCATGCAACAGGAAATATTTGGACCGGTCTTGCCGATTCTTACCTTTGATGAGATAGAAGAAGTGATTTCCTTTGTTGGTACCCGGGAAAAGCCTCTCGCGCTTTATCTGTTTACAAAGGATTCAAGTGTGGAAAAGCGTATTCTTACCTCCTTATCCTTCGGAGGCGGCTGCGTTAATGATACCATCATTCATCTTGCCACTTCACGCATGGGTTTTGGTGGCGTTGGAAGCAGCGGCATGGGAAGTTATCATGGCAAAGCCAGCTTTGATACATTCAGCCACTACAAAAGCATTGTTAAGAAGTACAACTGGATTGATCTTCCTTTTCGCTACCTCCCCTATACAGATTTTAATTTAAAGTTGCTTAAGTTGTTTTTACATTGATCAATCATACATAAAATATTAGATGAAATATTCCATGCTAATGGGAACCTGTTGGATTGTGCATCTTCGATGTCCTAACATGGTACTAATAAAAGTCGGAAACCATGCGGCTTCCTGAACTTTTTGTAAATACATGCATCGCGGTGATTATATGCTATAGTTAAGAAAACATGTTTATAGAGAGGTACCAGATGATACAGCATAGATGCCCATGGTGCGGGGAGAAGATTCCAGTTCATATAGACATGGGACCATTGATCTGGAGAGGCCCTGATCTCTGCCCAAAATGTAAAAAGCCATACACATCCTACCCTAGTTGGAGCAGTGCCATCATTTTGGCAGCCAGCCTGATTGTGCCATACATTCTCAGCTTTTCTATAGAAAAATTAAAAAATAATAACCTGATTCTGTACTGGTTTTTAGGAATAGTAGCATTTATATTTCTTGCCGTTTTATTTATTGAATTATTCCGGATACCATATGCCCGTGATATCAAGAAAAAGGAAATGCAAAACGTCGTGCCCAAACGTTTCGTAAATGTTGATCTATCCTGGGAAAACCACAAAAATGAAGGATTGTTGTTGCCACGCTTGCAGGTGTTAAACGGAGAAATTTTTCCGGCATGCTTTATGGATGCAGAGGGAGCCTCGATCAGCACAGCATTATGTGTTGTCCTTACTGACTTTTTCTGGTCGGACAATTATCATTGCGCCTGTAAAATCAATTTTGTTTTAGATGATGCTCCTGAGAAAGATTTATTTCAGAAAGGAAATCAGTTTTATCTCTATCATTTCTATCGTAAAATAGCCAAAGGAACCATATAGTAAGACTATTTAACAAACAATGCCACCAAAGGGGAATTCTAATTGATGCCTTGGTTTTCTTGCTACCCGTATAATTGTTAATATCTTTCATTTTCAAGATTTCCTCGATATTTTAGGTTAGGTTGACAGACCTTAACACTAATATATCGGGGAGTTTTATTTCTGTCCATAGCTTAAGTTCTTTCCTACCAGCAGAGTTGGTGGTTTTTGGATTAACAGCAAATATCCACATTAGTCCTACGGCCAATGCGGATATTGATAAGGTCGGTGGAGGTGACCGCGCTAAATCCGAACACGCGTATTTTATGTCAACTCCATTTATGCGCAATAGAATCCTGCCCACCAAAAGAAAACGAACAGCATCCAAGCCGAACTACGGATTCTAAGCTTCTTTTATTTTTTATTATTTAATCACTTGTTCTTTGCTTAATATTATCCATATTCTGTCAGTATTATATGATTTTGAACAGCATGCATAGTCAGTTATGAAATCAAGTTCAATGGGAAATGCTAAGTGAGAGGTGATTCTTATAAATAAAATATTATTTGATATCGGCAGCATTTCAATTAAAAGCATTGTAGCTGCACTGGTGCTGTTTATTCTAACAAGGATAATGGGGAAAAAGCAGATATCTCAGCTTACCTTTTTTGACTATGTTGTCGGAATTTCAATCGGATCAATTGCAGCCTCTTTATCAGTGGATCAAAGAATATCATTTATTGACGGTATTACCAGCATGATGATTTGGACACTTGTTCCTCTTGTATTCTCGTACTTGTCTGCCAAAAGTATAAAAACACGAAGATTACTTGACGGAACACCAACTATACTGATACAAAATGGAAAAATCATTGAAAAAAACCTTACGAAAACTAAATTAACAATTAATGACCTTCTTGAAGAACTAAGAGTAAAAGACGTTTTTAACATTGCAGATGTTGAGTTTGCACTACTTGAGACCAACGGGAAAATAAGTGTATTAAAAAAATCATCTAATCAAACAACAGCGAATTCTGATTTAAAAGCGCCGGTAGATCATCAAGGGCTATGCGCAAATGTAATAATAGATGGAAAGATAATGAAAAATAATCTTAAGTTATTAGAGATAAATGAAATATGGCTTTTAAACGAACTTAAAAAAAACAATATTCTCTCAGTTAAAAATGTATTATTAGCCTGCTACGATACAAGTGGCTTTCTCCATATAGACATAAAGAATAACGATCCTCAAGTCTTTAATGTATTACAATAATGAATAATTAAATCATGACCATAGCGTGTATTCTGGCTTTGTACAATCAGGATAAATGCAATATTTTAGGAGATACTATCGATGGGTATGAATGCTAATATATATTGGAGGTAATTGCAAATATGGGAATCGTAAATACGGCTACAGACAAAAACCAGAAATGTATTGATGCTTGCAACAGATGTGCACAGGCATGTATGGAGTGTATGAAGATGTGCCTTGATGAATCCGATGTAAGTGCACGCAAAAAATGTATTGCTAAGCTTCATGAATGTGCATGCATCTGCAAAGAGGCATCCTCATTCATGTCGATGGATGCTTGCCATGCAACAGATTTGTGTAAACTGTGTGAGACAATCTGCAACGAATGTGCACAAGAATGTGGAATGTTCAAGGATGACCACTGCCAAAAGTGTGCGGCAGAATGTCAGAGCTGCGCGAACGAATGTAAAACAATGAGTGGTATGTAGTATTTTACTTGCATCCGTTAAATCAAAAAGTCGTGTGGAAATAAGCCACACGACTTTTTGATTTTTCACAGACTGCATCAGGATAGTACCCGGATCATAGTTAATTGCTATGTCCACCGGGCGGCCGGCTGCCAGCTAAATGCCTTAATGTGGATGCAACCGCCACCCCGGCGAAATTGTCAACGATTAACTCATTAAAAAGATTTATCTGCAATTGTGGCTTCATTGTTAATTTTTCTCCTATTTTTTGAATTGTTATCATAAAATTCAAGGAAAGGGGTGTTACCGTGAAAAACAATCTTGCTTGTTGGGAAATTATTGGCTTTATCTTGGTAGTCATTTTGGGATCACTACTACATTTCGTCTATCAGTGGTCAGGAAGTAAACGGATTGTCGGACTTTTTGCACCTGTAAACGAAAGTACATGGGAACATTTAAAGTTGCTGTTTATTCCCATGTTGCTTTACAGTATTGTTGAATATTTTGCAGTCGGAAAACATTATCCAAACTTTATTGTAGCTAAAGCATTAGGAATAGTGTTTGGCATGATCGCCATTGTCGCTATCTTTTACACTTATACAGGAATTGTAGGAAAACATTTTCTTTGGGCTGATATATTAACGTTTGTTTTAGGTGTTGCAGTAGCTTATTTGTATAGCTGGGAAATAATTCATAAACAAGCAATTAGTTTAAATTCTAAAATTACAGGAATAATACTTGTTTTGGTGCTCGCCTTTTGCTTTGCAATATTTACTTTCAGCCCACCACAAATCCAACTATTTTTAGACCCGGTTAATAAAGGCTATGGCATTTTTACAAAATCGCTCGACCATCAATGATTTTATCTCACGACAAATTTATGTCTGTCTGATTTTATAACCGCCTGTCGTATTGTGACAGGCGGTTATATTCGAACACGTTTATTTTATCTATGCTGGTCCAACTTCTAAAACTCGTTACGCATTGAAAGCTATCCCAATTATTTCTGGGGGTATTTCCAATCTATACATCGACATGTCCGCCTATTATTCCACCTTTGTCTTGGGTATCGTCATCAAGAGCTGTCATTGCTTCATTGCGGAGCTTATCCCAAGCCGGCATGGGCTTAACGGATTTTCTTTTTAATTCCTCAAATTTCTCATCCAATGCAGTCATTTCATCAACTGCATGAGCACAATAAGTGCTGATCACATATTTTCCGGCTGGAGTTTTTACCATCAAATAGAGTGATCGCTGCTTTTTCTTACGCTTTTCTGCAAAAGCTTCCTCTTCTCCATCCGGTCGAATCGAATACCCAAGTTTCTTCATTGTAAATATTAGTATCACCGAGGAAGGTTTATCTATGATGCAGAAAAACACCGTCAATTCCAACCGGTATTTTCTGAATCTCTTTAAGAATTTTACAAAAGAAGGAATTGCAACGTTTCGTAAAACTCTGGAAAAACTGGCCAACTACGATCATACCGATCAAAAATATTTTGAAAAACAAGTCGAAATTGATATTGGAAAAGAGTCAATTGACATGGAAAAGTTTTTGAAGCAGGTTAGGAAAGAATTTTTATAAGGACTCGCAAAATTTCTTGTAAAGGTGACAGACTATTTCACATTGTCGGGCAATAGTTTCAAATATAATATAGTATTGTGATAAAAATTCTTATTTATCTATCGAAGCATTTTGAGGACTCCGACTTCTATTCCATCAAAAACTTATATACTGCATCAATACCTGCCTGCAAAATGCGTTCATTATCAATCGTATTTTTACAAAATACAATCTGATCCACTACCGAACCAATTAAATTAAAAACCACAATGGCGGCTGCTTCAGCCCTTTCCAAAAAGAATTCGGTTTCGCAGAGCTCGGATATGTGGTAGCAGGATTTATGTGTATCTGGTTTCATCATGAATTTTGGTTGGCGGTCATCGTGCTCGTCTCTCCGCTTTATGTATTAGCCGGAATTAATCACATCTGGGAAATGGCCGTAAAAAGAACTTTGCATCACACAATACATGGACGATCATTCCCGACCTACTGTTGCAACTTTCCTGAATCTGGCAACCATAAAAAAGTTATTTAAACTTTTTTATGTAGTCCTTTCGCTTGGCATTCCGGACAATAGCCATAAAGATTCAACTTATGGTCAGTGATCGCAAAATGAGTTTGCTCTTCCAGCTTTTTTTCATAGGCCTTCAGAGGGCAAACATCAATAGAAATCATTTTTTTACAGCCCAAGCACACTAAATAGTGCTTGTGTATCATTCTGTTGTATTCGTAAAGAGCCTTATTGCTTTCATTTATTTTCACTTTGACCGCTAAGCGATTGAACACTAAGCTGTCCAATTCTCTATAAACCGTTGACAAACTGATCGAAATTTCTAATTTATTTAGCTCAATATATATTTGTTCAGCAGTTACTGGCTGGGTTTGCTTTTCTAATATTTCTAAGATAGCTGCCCTACGCTTTGTATTTTTTAATCCAGTGCGCTTCAGATCCTCCCGATGGTCGGCTTTATTCATATAAATCACTCCATTTATATATTTTAATTTTGTACGGTCAATACAGACTATAAGAATCTCCTTTGAACTCACAGGAGGAATAAATAAAAAGAACTAAGTCTTTTATTTTATTATAGCACATTTTAGAAAGAAGAAAAGTTCCATTAAAATATATAGTCAGACCTGCTGTACTTAGATACAATTTGCCCCCTATCGCATTTTATCATTCTACGATAGGGGGCTTTCCTTACCTTGCGGCAGATGAATGTCCGTTTATTCGACGCCGGGAATCTGACATTGATGCGCTATTCCAAAACACAATATGGGAAATTAATTTTTGTTCCTCTGAATCATTCAAAAAAGGTTTATGCTTCTGCCCTCATTTTTGCAAAACACTCGCTGCAATAAACCGGGCGGTCTTCCCTCGGCTCAAATGGAACTTTGAACGTTTTTTAACTTAACCTTCCAAACTGGCATCTATTTTGGTCAGATCACTCTCAACCCGCTCCAAATAGGTCTTGCTGTCTTCTCCGCTTTCAACGGTATATATTGTTTCAACCTTTGCTCCAACTTCTTTTGCCAATGTTTTCGAAACATCGGGACTTGCCATTTCCTCGGCAAAAATAGTGGTAACTTTGTTCTCTTTGCAATACTTAACAAGTTCAACCAATTGTTGTGCGCTGGGTTCTCCTTCGGCAAAAACATCCTCTACACTGTTTTGTTTTAAGCCGAAATCGCGGCAAAGATAGCCGAAAGCAGCATGTCCGGTGACAAAACTCTTGTTATTCGCATTTTTGAATTTGCCGTCATATTTTGTGTAAAGATTTTCTAATTGGGCAACAAAATCGCTGCAATTTTTTTCATAATAGTCTTTATTAGCCGAATCTGCTTTGACCAATGCGTCTTTAATGTTTTTTACCTCGATTTCAGCGCCTTTCAGACTAAGCCAAATATGAGGATCGTACTGTCCATGTTCTTTTACCTCACTTGGATCTGTGTTTTTAATCGGTTCCGCTCCTTTTGAGGCCTCCACCGAAATCAAATTCGGATTATTTGCGGATTTAACCGCATTGTCCACCCACGCCTCCATACCGAATCCGCTGTACACAAAGACTTGCGCAGTGCTAAGTCCAACAAGATCCTGCGCTTTCGGTTCAAAATCATGTGGTTCTGTTCCGTCAGGTATTATAGTGGAAATTTCCACCTTATCCTTGCCGACTGCATGAACAAATTCATACATTGCATTGAAAGTTACGGAAACTTTTATTTTGCTGTCCGAAGCTTTACCTTCTTCTGAAACCTTACTCGCAGATGATGCCTTGCTGGACACAATCGAGCTCGCCGAATTATTACTGCTGCACGCTGAAAGACCTACACTCATAACAGCAGCAAAACACAGTAGTAAAGCAATACTTCGCTTTAACATTTTTTCAACCTCCAAAAAATTTTACTTGCAAATGCAAACCATTTGTATTTATAATATAATCCGGAAGGATATATTTGTCAAGCGCACAAAATATTCTTTTAAGAATTTTTACTGATATAGACAAGGAGATTCGTTATGATTCAAACACAAAATTTATACTTTTCTTACACAGGGTCCCCACCTTATGTTCTCAATGGTATTAACCTTGAAATACACAAAGGGGAATATGTTTCGGTAGTAGGTGAAAATGGCTGTGGTAAAAGCACCTTAATGCGATTAATTTTAAAATTTATAAAACCAACGGATGGAATTATTACATCTCAAGCCAAAAGGATTGGATATGTACCACAAAAGAATGATTTTTCTAACTCGAATTTTCCTATTACGGTTTACGAAATGTTAAACTCTTATCGAAAGCTTTTGAAATTAAAAAACAAGGACATCCTTACGAAAAATCTTGATCAGGTCGGAATGTCCGCATTTTCAAATGCGTTAATGGGGACTTTGTCTGGCGGGCAGACACAGAAAATTTTAATTGCCAGAGCCTTAATCGGTGATCCTGATTTACTGATTCTGGATGAGCCTTCTACCGGAGTTGATGTTGGCAGCCAAAAAGAAATTTATGGCTTTTTGAAAAAAATAAATCAACTGAATAAAATCACAATTGTTTCGGTAGAACATAATTTGGATGCCGCTATTTCAAATTCCACGCTCATTTACCATCTGATAAACGGTCAGGGGCATCTTTGCTCTCCCCAAAAATATGCAGATGAATATTTAATGAAAACGAATAAGGATGATTCAATAAAATGTTAAACTATACTTTTATGCAAAATGCGTTATTTGTTTCTGTGTTCATTTCAATTCTCTGCCCTTGTATTGGCATTTTTCTAGTTCTTAGGCGCTATTCCATGATTGGAGATACATTGGCGCATGCTTCACTGGCAGGTATTACGATCGGATTAATGTTTGATCAAAGTCCCGTCCTGGGAGCGTTCATTTTTACATCAATCTGTGGTGCCTTGATCGAATTCCTAAGAACATATTTTAAAAAATATACCGATTTGATTCTTACCATTGTGCTTGCGTTAAGCGTAGGTACCGCTATCACAATCATCAGCTCCGGAAGACTCCATGCCAATGCGGATTCCTTCATGTTTGGAAGCATTCTTACCGTAACCCAATTTGATATGGTTATGGTGGTTATCCTCAGCGCAATTTCTGTTCTGGCTCTCATTTGCCTATATCATCAGATGCTTTATATTGCGTATGATGAGGAGACCGCTAAAATTGCAGGCGTAAAGGTCAAATTAATCAATTACATTTTTTCTATCCTTGTGGCTTCTGCAATATCTGTATCGATCCGAATCGTCGGTGTCCTAGTACTCAGTTCGATGATTGCGCTTCCGGTCGCAACTGCTTTGCAATTAGGGAAGGGATTTAAAATCACATTAATTTTTTCCATCATTTTTAGTGTAATAGATATTATGCTTGGATTATTTCTTTCTTTTTATCTCAATGTAGCTCCGGGAGGTTTTACTGCGCTTGTTTCTGTTGCTGTTCTTGTTTTAGTTCTTCTGACAAAAAGAATAGAAGTAAGCATTCGGGCTATACATCGATAACATGCTACGCTTTTTAAATGTTCATTAAAGGGGGAAGTTCTACACGAAAAGTATCTTTTAGAGCGATTTATCCTTGTCAGGTTTCAACTGCCAACAGCAGCGATACAGAAAGCCGGACAAGAAGGAAAAGCTGCCCAAAAGCACCGGACGACATAGGCAAAAATAGAGAACCCGCCATTGCGGATTTATTGTGCCGCTCTTATCTTCTGTCATAACCGGTATGCACTAATTTTTCCAACAGTGGCAGCTATGATGTTTGAACTTTGTGACTATGGCGCATTAACCGGGATCTTTTACCAAAAGCTTCGCTGGAACATCTATCCTGCGCTGATTTGCGCAATATCGGTGGGCGCATTGTTTCAGGAGTAGCAATTGTTGATAAAAAATCAATTCTTTTTATTTGGTGAAAAAATATATTGAGAAGAAGATATCACCTGCGTGTGGATATGAAAGACTTGATCAATCGTTCCGGACAAGCAGATATCATTAGGAGAGCCGCAAGCTGTAAGTTCGCCTCGATCCACGACAATTACCTGATCGGCATATTGAAGCGCTAAGCTCAAATCATGCAGGACAGTAATAACTGTTTTTCCTTGCTGCTTAAGACTTTTTATGAGATTCATTAACTCAAATTGGTGATTCATGTCCAAATAGGTAGTTGGTTCGTCTAATAAAACAACATCGGTATCCTGTGCAATCAACATAGCAATATAAACTTTTTGCCTCTCACCACCGGAAAGACGTTCCATCGGAATATCACGGAATTTTTCTGTTCCCGTTATCATGAATGCGTTTTCAACCGCCTCATAATCTTTCCTTGAGTATTTTCGTGAATAAGAAAGGTAAGGATACCTGCCATGCAGAACCAGAGACCCTGCCGACATATGCGGTATACCGCGTGCTTGCGGCAAAAATGATACTTTTTGTGCAAATTCTTTTCGAGCCAGAGAAGAAATATCTAAATCATCCAATATAATGTTACCGGACATCGGTTTTAAGAGCCTGACAATCAACTTTAAAAGGGTGCTCTTACCACACCCATTTGGTCCTACAACAACGGTGATTTCATTCTTTTTGAACTCAGCGCTGATGTTTTTTACCTTGGCTTCTCCATTGTATCCTCCTGTAAGATGTAGTAATTTAAGCATTGATATGTCTCCTTTTTGTGAGTAAAAGCCAGATAAAGAACGGTCCGCCCAAGAAAGACATCACAATTCCCACCGGTAACTCGAATGGTGCAAAGGCCAGACGTGCCAGAAGATCACAGGCGGTAACAAAAATCGCTCCCACAAGGACGCAGGAAGGAATCACAATCTTATTGTCTTCGCCAACAAAAGCACGCACGCCATGTGGAACAATTAAGCCGACAAATCCCAATAGCCCCGCAAAGCTGACAGCGGCTCCAGCTAAAACAGCTGCAATCATCAACAACAGGAAGCGATATGCCTTGACATTCATGCCAAGGGAGTGAGCGGAATCTTCCCCCAAGGAGAGTACATTCATCTCACATCGAAACAGAATTGAAGCAATTAACCCGATTATGATATAAGCACCGGCAAACTTAAGACTTTCATCCGTTATATAAGACAATCCGCCCATCATAAAACTACTTGATCCCACCATTACATCAGGGAAAAGCTCTTTCATTGTATTAATTCCTGCGGTCAAAATACTGCCAATTGCAACACCGGTAAGTATAATGGTGATTTTGGAAGCATTGATTTTCATTGCAATGATTGATACGGCAAGAGCGGTAATAAAAGCGCCTATAAAAGCTGCGGGCGGCAAAAGCCAAGTTTGGGCAGGAAACGCCACCATACAAAGCATGGTGGCGAATCCCGCTCCTGAATTAATACCGATAATATTTGGACTTGCCAAGGCATTATTAAGAACAGCCTGAATAATCGCTCCAGAAACCGCAAGGGCGCTTCCCGCCAGCATTGCGGCAATTGTTCTCGGTAAACGAACATACATAAAGATTCGATAAACCGTGCTGGCTTTATCATTTCCTTTTATAATTTCAAACAGCTGCACCGGAGTGATCGTAACAGCGCCAAGAGTAAGACTAAGTATGCAAATAATGATTAGGACGATTAAAAAAATCACAAACCAAGGTATCTTTTTTGAAGGATTCCAGTGAAAACGTCGATGATTAGTCCCCATAAAGGAGCTTTGAGAGATACTCATAACTTTCACCCCATCTGGCGTTTGGCTTATAGTGAAATAAGTCCTGTGGTATGACGTAGTATTTTTTATTCTTAACTGCTTTCAGCCCGGCCCACGCGGGATTGGATTTTAATTGCTGATCAATAAGAGCCAACGCTTTTTTTTCATTTGAGCCCATGACTACTACTAGAATGTAATCCGGATCGCGCTGAATAATAGCGTCCATGCTTAAATTAGTAAGCAAGTTCTTGTCATTGTCCCCAATATTGGTAGCTCCCAAATCTTTCAGCATCGCTCCGGTCATACTGCTTGAGTTTAATGCTTTATATCCACTCGAATAGGACCGAATAAACAGCACACTTGGGGATTTTTTCCCTGTAGTTTCAGAGATTATGGTATCAATCTGATTTTTTATCGCTATCCCATTTTTTTCATATAGATCATTTTTCTCAGTAATTTGCGTGCAAGTTTGCAGCATCTTAAGATAATCGCTAAATGTGTTGACTTTAAAGCACGCTGCATTTAATCCTGCTTGCCGCAGCGCTTGACACAGCTTAACGTGTTCCGTGGTATCAGCCGATAAAATAATAAAGTCCGGTTTTAATGAGATGATTTTTCCCATACTGGGATTTGTAAAATCACCGAGATTTACAATATTTTTGCTAAGATTCAATTTGTGTCCCGTATAGGCATCGCCGGTTACGCCCACGAGAGTCCCGCCGGCATCCAACCATACTTCTGCAAAGCTTCCCATTAGCGCGATCACACGTTTTGCAGATTTTACTTCAACTCTATTTCCGATCGCATCCGTAAAAGTTGCGTTTTTTACAGATGCATTTCCGTCCTCAGTACTTGATGACTCCCGAGAAGAATTCATCTGATTGCAGGATGTAAGTAACCCAATAATAAGTGACAGACACAAAACAGATACAGCAATGCGCCTGATATGGTTTCTTCCAGTTAACATGTAGCCCCACCTGTCAAATGAAGTTTCGCCTCAAGAATCTCCTGTTTTCGATTCAGAATATCATTAGAAAGTAATTCTTCTTCAATATCATCAAAGCCATAGCGTCCTACCATCTGGGCAAATCTTTCACCGGTTTTTCCTTTTTCTCGATATAAAAGGATCACTTTTTCAATCATATCCAAAGCTTCTTCTTTTGAAGTAAATACCTTGTTTAATGCTTTCCCCTGGGCAACTTTTTTACCCCATCGTCCGCCGATATAAATCTTATAGCCCTGTGTGCCGTTTTCTATTGCATCAAAATTACATTTTCCAACGCATCGTCCACAATTGTTGCATATTTTCGGGTCAATGCTTAATACACCGTCAACTACTTTAGCGGCAGACATTGGACATGCTGCTTCAACCGAGCATTTTCTGCATCCATTACAGCTGTCTTCATCAAAAGTTGGAATCATCTGACCGATAATTCCCAAATCGTTCAAATCCGGTTTTACGCAATTATTGGGGCATCCTCCCACCGCAATCTTAAATTTATGGGGAAGCTTCACATCATGGTATCCGTTGTAAAACCGTTCATGAATTTCTTTGGATAATGCAAATGTATCAATCAGTCCATACTGGCAAGTAGTTCCTTTACAGGACACAACAGGGCGGACTTTCGAGCCTGTGCCGCCTGTCATTAGACCTTCTTTTGCAATAAAGGCTCTAAATTCTTCAATCTTTTCATAGGGGATACCTGCCACTTCAACCGTCAGCCGGGTTGTAAAACACAAATTACCGTTTCCAAAGAGTTCAGCCGCTTCCCCCATACACTTTATTTGAGCTGCATTGATTACGCCGTTTACCGTAATGATGCGGCCGGAAAAATTATCTGTTCCTTTATTGCTTAAAAAGCCAAGCGCTTTCACTTTCTTTTCGTCTTCCGGCTTAATTGTTAATGTTGCCATATTGATTTCTCCTTTTTATTTTATAAAAGATTGCTTATTGAACGTTAGTCCGCCCTCTAATACCTTTGTATTTTTATATCCGTAATATTTCAGCCTGTTTTGCAGAAGATATGCGCGTTTCCCTTTCGCACAAACCAATAAGAGTTTTGAATCCACCGGATATTGCGGTAAAACACCATCTACTTTTGTCAAATCAATATAATCCGAATCCGGAATAGTAGGTGATGCGGAAGCGTCAATCATCTGATAATCGTCGGCTTGGTGCTCCGCAAATTCTTTTGGAGTAACACTTTCGAACGTCCCGTTTATTTTGTTGGATAGTATATTGGCTGTGTGCGCAATTGGATGTATTGCCGTAGAAAACGGCGGAGCATAGGAAAAGTCCATACTTTGAAGTTGATCCAAAGAAGCGCCCAGCGAGATAGCTGTAACAGCGATGTCAACTACTTTGTCAACAGCACCTTTCCCCAGAACTTGTAAGCCCAATAAGTTGTTTGTTTTACTGTCTGCAATCATTTTTATGATAAAATTATTCGCTCCAGGATAATAATGTGCCTTATCATCCAGAACAACGACAACAGATACAGCATCATATCCGGCTTTTTTTGCATCATCCTCCGACATGCCGGTGCGTCCGGCATTAAGTTCTGGCAGTTTTACTACACTTGTCCCCAATACGCCGGGATATTTTACCGGTTCACCAGAAATTTGCAGTGCAGCAAGACGACCTTCAATATTAGCCGAAGAACCCATCGGTGACCAGAACGGCTCTTGCGTAATTCGGCTGGTTACACAGGCACAGTCACCAAGCGCGTAGATATCAGGATCATTGGTTTGAAATTGCTGATTGACTTTCACTGTTTTATTTGGCATCAGTTCAATGCCGGTACCGTCTAAATAAGCGGTATTGGGTCGAATTCCTAAAGCAAGTATCACCGCATCCGCTTTCATGGTGCGGTGATCAGTCTGAACTTTCTCTACCCGGTTACTGCCAATAATTGCTTCCAGCTTCGTTTCTGTAAAAACAGGAATGCCATGTTCTGCCAAATGATCCATGATATAGTTACTTATTTCAGTATCATAACCAGGTAAAATGTGTGACGCCATATCAATAACAGAGACTTTAACTCCCAGATTTAATAAATTTTCAGCAATTTCAAGACCAATAAATCCACTGCCAACTACGACTACACGCTTTACAGCTTGAGTTTCTATGTAAGAACGAAGTGAAACTGCGTCTTCCGGTGTTCTCATGTAGAATACGCCTTCCAGATTGTTACCTTCTATATTTGGATGGATGGAAGATGCTCCAGATGCAAGAATCAATTTGTCGTATTGATAATTACTCTGAATTCCAGTGCGAAGCGCCGTTGCTTTAATTTCCTTTTTAGTACGGTCTATGCCGGTCACTTCTGTTTGAGTCAGCACTTCCACGCCAGTCAAACCAGAAAATTGTTTTGGTGTATTTACAATCAATTGTTCTTCCTGCTCAATCAACTTTCCAACATAATATGGTAAGCCACATCCCGCGTAAGATATTTCTTTTCCTTTTGTTAATATCGTAATTTCTGAATCCCGATTCTCTCTTTTTAACTTTGCGGCTGCTTTTGTTCCAGCCGCAACTCCACCGATTATTAAAATTCTCACAATATATGCTCCTTTTCTAGATTATATACACGTATTTATTTATCATTATACCTCTTGAATTCCAATTGTAAAAGCGATATTATTTGATAGAAGTAATCGGTAAATACGATTGATATAAAGAAAATGAATGACGTATGACTATTAGACACTTAAAAATATTTATGAAAGTTGCTGAGACCGAAAATATGACATTAGCCGCCTCTCAGCTTTATCTGGCACAGTCCACAGTCAGTCAGGCAATTCGAGAGTTAGAGGAACATTATGGAGTTGCGCTGTTCTCCAGACTTTCTAAAAGGCTATATATTACTGTGGCTGGAAAGCATTTGCTCGCTTATGCCCGCACAGTTGTATCAAAATTTGATCAGTTAGAATACTCCATGCGTAAAGACAGCCAAATTGAGCATTTACGTCTTGGCTCAACTATTACAGTAGCATCGTGCTTACTTCCCCAATTACTTAATAAGTTGGAGGTATGCTGTCCCTATACGGAGTTCTTTTCGCTTACAGCCAACACAGCTGCTATTGAAGAAAAAATACTAAATAACGAGCTTGATATAGGAATAGTAGAGGGAAATATAAAAAGTACTGATTTAATCAGTTTGCCTCTTGTAGACGATTATTTGGTCCTCGCTTGCGCTGCAGATCATCCGCTTGCTTCTAAAAAAGAAGTCACATCGAAGGAACTTGAATCTTTTTCTTTTGTTATGAGAGAAAACGGAAGCGGTACACGGGAACTGTTTTTGAATTCCCTTAAGCAAAATGGAATTTCTATCCGGATTAAAATGGTAGCCCCATTTCCAGAGGCAATGAGAAGCGCAATCCTGTTTAATGGATGTTTAGCTGTTATGTCAATCCGGCTTTTGGAAAATGAAATGAAAGCCGGAACAGTAAAGGTTTTTAGAAATTGTTCAGGAGATTGGGACAGAACTTTTAAATTAGTCTATCATAAGGATACATTTATTACTGAGACCATCTCTGTGTTATCTAATTTGCTTAAAAAATATAAAAAGCCCTATTATATGAAATCATCTTATGAAAGATGTATCATATTATAGGCCTTAGGGACATCTGTAACCTCCTATCTGACAAATGAAGGTCTTGTCGCTGTACCAACCGACTTGCGAAATTGCACTGTCACAGGCAGTAATTTAGTTAAAGCAGGAGTAGGAAGGGAACTTCTATATCCATAATAAAAAGCTAATATCATTAAAAATAACGGTATCAGCTTTTGGATTGTTTGGTTATTATTGGAGGAGATTTTCTATCAAAATTGATACTGGCCAGTTTATCACGAATCATTTCCGACATTTCTGTAAATATAGAAAAATATGCACATAACTCTACATTTTCCACTTTGCTGCAAATACAGTTTTCTTCACATCGGTTAATAGCAATAGGGCCGTCTACTGTTTCAATCACATCTTTCAAGTTTATTTCGCGAGGATTTCTAGACAATTCATAGCCGCCGTGTGCACCCTTATAGGAACAAATTAATTTAGCGATGCATAGTTTCCTTAAAATTTTTAACGCAAACCTTAAACTGACTCCTGTGCGTTCCGATATTGTTTTTGCACTCAACCTTGATTCATCGTTTGCCAGGCAGTCAATAATCCGAATTGCATAATTCGCTTCAAGAGTAATACGCATAATCAATCTCCTTTTAAAATATAGCCGATCAAAGCTGAAAGTTCTGCGGTCGTTTCTGATTGATATTTTGGATTGAACAAATCAGCAATACCCGGCAAGGCAAAACATTCCTTGCCGGGTATTGCTCTGTATCATTGATTATGAAACTAAGGAACAATATTATTCGCCGCACTCATCAGCATGCTGGTGCTCATGACAAACTGAACCTGTTGACTTCAGTGTTCCTTGCAAATAGCCGTTAACAGCCGATTCGGCATCGCCGGATGCTCCTGTGACCACTTCAATCCCTTTTTCGTTGAAAATATCGACAGCACCGCCACCCATGCCACCTGAAATAATAACCTTTACGCCCTTGTCATTCAAAAAATTAGGTAAAAATCCCGGCTTATGTCCGGGATTCGGAATAAACTCACTGCCTGTAATCTGCTTGTTTTCCGTCTCAAATATAGCAAATCCCTCACAATGGCCGAAATGCCCCGTTACCATTTTACCTTCACTTGCAACAGCGATTTTCATAATTCATGATCTCCTTTTAAGTTTTATTTTTAAATTAAATTTGCTTAAAATACAAAATGAACATCTTAAATTATCTAACAAATGATTTTAAATCGTTCCAAATGGAAGCCACTGCTTTCCCAGCCGGGCTGTCGGGATAACAGGCAATACTTTGGTTCTGATTTACCGCTTTCACCACCGTATCATCAAACGGTATTTTCCCAATCACAGGAATCTCAAGGTCATTGCAATAGCTTTCAATCTCTTTGGTATTGTCCATGTTCACATCGAACTTGTTGATGCAGACAGCACAGTTTACGCCAAAATGTTTCGTCGTTTCAATTATCCTTTTCATATCATGCATGCCAGATATGGTTGGTTCTGCCACAATGAGAACCATATCCACACCACTGATCGAAGCAATAACCGGGCATCCGATTCCGGGGGAACCGTCAATAATTACCAAACCCTCACCCGGAGCTTCCTTTAACAGTTGCTGTTTAACTGCCGTAACCAATTTACCTGAAGCACCGCTTCCCATCTTTAACTGCGCGGTTGAAAAAGCGGTTTCTTCCGATTTGTAGAGCATTAAGCTTCCGGACACATATTTTGAAAGTTTAATGGCGTGAACCGGACACAGTTCAACGCAAACCCCACAGCCTTCACATTCAAAGAGATCCACGCTGGCGTTTTTTATTGCTCCAAAGTGACAGTTTTGTTCGCAAAATCCACAATTCAAACATTTTGATTGGTCAATTACCGCTTTTCCCAATCCATAATAATCTTTTTTTATCGGTGTGGAGTTTTGTGCAAGCACCAAATGAAGATTGGGTGCGTCTACGTCACAGTCTGCAAAGGCATGGCATTCACTCAGCTTGACAAGCGCGCCGGCAATTGTAGTTTTGCCTGTTCCGCCTTTGCCGCTGAGAATCAGAAGCTGTTTCACGATGTAGCCTCCTTTGTGATGCCTTCCAGCAGTTTTTTGAAAAGTACCTGATACAGCCTGTCTTCCCGTACTGCAATCAGTCCTTTTGAATTAAGACTGCCCAACTCCTCATCAAAAGGAATTTTTGCAAGGACATGAATTTGATTGTCCTTACAGAATTGTTCCGCCGGATTTTCTCCGGACAGGCATTTGTTGAGTACCACACCAAACGGCTTTTTGAACAGTTTCACAAGGTCATAAACCATCGCCAGGTTATGAACACCAAACAATGTAGGTTCAGCAACCAACAGGCAAAAGTCAGCTTTGCGGATACTCTCCATTACAATACAAGCACTGCCGGGGGGGCAGTCAATAATTGTGGTATCCGCATCGGGCAGCCTTTGTATCAAACCTTTTATAATCGGTACACCGGATTCTTCTCCTGTGTTAAGGCAGCCGGTCAAAGTTGATACACTACCTGACTGTCCTTCTTCAATCTCTCCGATTTTTCTTTCGCTTTTTATCAGAGCCTTTGCGGGGCACAAAAGGATACAGCCTCCACAGGAATGACACACCTCGGGAAAAATCATCAGTTGATTCAATACATAAGCAAGTGCGTTGAATTTACAGAAATCCACGCAACGCTTACAGCCCAGACACTTATTTGCTTTTACTTCAGGTATTGTAACCGTAACAGGAGTTCGATTGCTTATCATGGGCTTTAAAAACAAATGTCCGTTGGGCTCTTCCACGTCGCAATCTACATAAACGGCCTTTTCAGCGGCGCAGGCAAGATTTACGGAAACAAAAGTTTTTCCGGTTCCGCCCTTTCCGCTGAGTACGGCTACCCTCATTTTTGAATACCTGCGTGATTATGAAATCCCGCATGAATTTCAGTCAGCGGCGACAGTTCACCGCTTTTGAACTTTGCAATATTATCTTCCACAGAACCGTCCTGTGCTTTATACATTTTAATTCCGACAGCATTCAGTACCTGCGCAGCATTTTCTCCGCAGCGGTACGTGATCAAAGTTTCAGCGCCGCTATCCACAATAAATTGTGCAGCCTTAATGCCTGCACCGCCTTCACTTTCGGCGGCGTGATTGGTTAAAAATTCTAGCTTGCCGCTTTCCGTGTCAAACAATACAAACAAGGGAGTTCGTCCAAATGATGGGCAAACAGGCGCGTTTAACGACTGTGTTTCGACAGGTATAATCAATTTCATTTTACATTCCTCCATATTACTTTTATTTTCTATTAACTTTACCATGATCTCAGCCGCACATCCTACCATTTTGGCACAAGGACGTTTTTTATAATATTCAAATTATTTCTCCGCTTTAACACACATCGTTTCAAATTTTTGTACAGCATCTGCTAAATAGTCGTTACTGAACCGTTCAAATTCACCTTTGTCAACAAGTTGTGCCATAACCGGATCAATCGGCACCCGGCCTAAGACATCTAAGCCTAAATTTTGTGCTGTTTCTGTTAATTTGCTTTCTCCGAATATTTTAATCTCTTTTCCGCAGTCCGGACATTTGACATAGCTCATATTTTCTACAATCCCCAAAACAGGAATGTTCATCTGTGTTGCCATGTTATACGCTTTTTTTACAATCATGGAAACAAGTTCCTGCGGCGATGTCACAATCACAATCTCATCCAGCGGAATTGATTGAAAAACAGTAAGAGGTACATCGCCTGTACCAGGAGGCAGATCGATAAACAGAAAATCCAAATCGCCCCATAAAACATCAGTCCAAAACTGTTTGACAACGCCTGCAAGCAATGGTCCTCGCCAGATAACCGGCTCTTCTGCATTTTCTAACAGCAAATTAATGGACATGACCCGAATGCCATTCTTTGTATTTTCAGGGAAAATACCCATTTCACTGGTTTTGGCTTGTCTGCTGATACCAAACATTTTCGGAATCGAAGGGCCTGTGATATCGGCATCCAAAATTCCTACGTGATGTCCTTTCCTGTTCATCAGAATAGAAAGCATTGCGGTAACCAAGGATTTCCCAACTCCGCCCTTGCCACTAACGACCCCGATCACTTTTTTGATTGAATTAAACTCATGCGTTTTCTCTAAAAAGCTATCAGGATTTTTTTCACAGCCGTCACAGCATTCTTTGCTGCATCCGCTGTCTGAACAGGCTTTCTTATTATCAGGCATATTTTTACCTCCAATTTTATGATATATAATTTTTGTGCATCTACTCAGTTACAAGAGAGCATCTGTAAAACGTTCACGATCAAAGAAAGTTAATTTGAGAAAAATCAATATCGCCCTTATGGTCAACTAATTTTGCATCGGCATGAACATATTCAATCTTTCCGATGAACATCTCATGTGAGCCCGTAACAATAGAATCAACCACTTTGCATTCAATATTCACAGGGCAATCCATAAGAATGGGAGCGTTTACTTTTTCGCCTTCCTTCAGCGCGACATTCATTACTGCAAGTTTATCTTCATCGCGTTTACTGTGGCTTCCCAGGTAATCAAAGGTTTTCTGATAATTTTTATCCACAAGGTTTACCACAAAGCATCCTGATTCTTTGATCATCTGATAGGAATATCTCGTTGGAACAATGCCGACCATAACCATTGGCGGATCATAACTGCAATTACCGCAATAGGCTACCGCCAGTGCATTGTTTTCACCGTTTAATCCCCGGCAGGAGACAAGCACCTTAGGCGCGGGCTGTAGACAGGATTTCATATTTGCTGTACTTTTTTCCATTTCAAAAACTCCTTTACTGCTTAAAAATATTTATTTTATTCTATAATTCCAAAGAATTTCCTGTATAGAATACATGGCAGCGGCTTCCTAAAAGCCGCTTCATTTCAGAAATTGCGAAAATACCCGTGCAGTGAAGAGGCACGACGATCTGAATATCAAAATTCAGCAAATACTGAATCGTATTTTGCAAGCGCATGGGGCTTACGTTCTCTAAATGCATGCCAGCCGCCAGTGAGTAGATGCATCTGCCAGGGAACAGCTCTACGGCATACTTTAAACAATTAATAACACCCGGATGACTGCATCCTAGAAAAACAGAGAGCCCTTTTTCGGTATCAAAAATAAGCATTTGCTCATCTTTCATCAGATCCACTGCTTTATTCTTTTCGCTTCCAGTGTAAAAGCCTTTCGGTGCTGCTTCAAAATCTGTTGTACTTGGTATTTCTGCACAAAGAGTGATTCCAGTGGCAATGTCTGTCCTTTTACAGTTAAATACAACCTTGCTCTCCCTAAGTAATCTTAGATTTTCTCTTGATATCTCCCGATTTCGCAGTATTTCACAAATTCATCCAGAGCAAATGCGGGTTGGGGCGGCATCCAGTGCCGATTCCCGCGAAAAATGGGTAAGGCAA